>Ga0078972_1003292_pt1 | contig 49040 bp, 41 predicted proteins | sample YelNatPaOPGAMG01_FD_67568 | JGI IMG/M metagenome (GOLD analysis project Ga0078972, IMG submission 67568) | Hot spring thermophilic microbial communities from Obsidian Pool, Yellowstone National Park, USA - OP-RAMG-01 (SPADES assembly) (version 2) | ecosystem: Environmental > Aquatic > Thermal... | reverse complement strand
AAATCTGTGAAAATCATGTCTTATCAGTGTCATCAGTGTTCTAAAAAAATCATAAACTTAGATCATACAAAAGTATATAGATTTTAATCCTTTGAATAACTTTGTGTAATCCTTAGTGAACTTAGTGGTTTAACATTATATAAACTGTAGAAAAAGAAAATGATGTGAAATTGGAAAAGTGGAATAATGGAATAACGGAATAATGGAATAATGGAATAATGGGATAGTTCCTAATATTCAACCATTCTAATATTACAGTCTTTCTACATATTTGCTTGTTACTCGTATTTATTATTTGTTATATGCAATAAACATCTTACAATTTCATTATTTTTTTCCAAACAATGCATTAGGTATGTAATATTTTAGTGTTACAATTATATGATTTTGTAATTAATTAATATTTCAACACGCATTGGTATAAATAAATACTAAATAAAAAGAAGAATTTTTTTATATTGAATTATTCAATTTCAGTTAACAAAAAATTATAGGAGAAAAAAATTGGATTACACACCTTCAGATAATCGTTATGATGCCATGAAATACAACCGCTGCGGGAAAAGTGGATTAAAACTTCCTGCAATTTCTTTGGGTTTGTGGCATAACTTTGGCGGTGTTGATGTTTTCGAAAATGGAAGAGCAATAATACGCCGTGCATTCGATTTGGGTATCACTCATTTTGATTTGGCAAATAATTATGGACCGCCTCCAGGTTCTGCAGAAGAAAATTTCGGAATAATTTTGAAAAAAGATTTCAAAGGCTATCGTGACGAAATGATAATCTCTACAAAAGCCGGCTGGGGTATGTGGCCAGGTCCTTATGGCGATTGGGGTTCAAGAAAATATTTAATTGCTTCATTAGACCAGAGTCTTAAAAGAATGGGTTTAGATTATGTAGATATTTTTTATCATCATCGTCCTGATCCAGAAACACCACTCGAAGAAACAATGGGTGCATTAGACCAGATAATTCGAAGCGGTAAAGCACTTTATGTTGGTATTTCTCAATACAAACCTGAAGAAACAAAGAAAGCCGCAGAAATTCTAAAACAAATGGGTCATCATTTGTTAATTCATCAACCACGTTACAACATGTTTGACAGATGGATTGAAGATGGATTGACTGATGTGCTCGAAAAAGAAGGAGTTGGCTGCATTGTATTTTCTCCATTAGCTCAGGGATTATTAACAGACAAATATTTAAATGGAATTCCGGAAGGTTCTCGTGCTTCGAAACCGTGGGGATTCTTGAAAGCTGACCACATAACAAAAGATAAATTGGACAAAATAAAAAAGCTCAATGCAATTGCTAAAAAGAGAAATCAAACTTTAGCTCAAATGGCTCTTGCCTGGGTTCTAAGAAAACCAGTAGTAACTTCTGCTTTGATTGGTGCAAGCCGTGTTGAACAAATTGATGATGCAGTTGGTACACTTAATAATTTACAATTTAGTAATGATGAATTAAACGAGATTGAGAAAATTTTATCGGAATAGATTTTTAACTAATTTGGAGTAATTATGAAAGGCAATCAAAAATTAATCGATACTTTAAATGAACTTTTAGCTGATGAATTAACTGCTATCAGTCAGTACATGGTTCATTCAGAAATGTGTGATAACTGGGGCTACAGTAAACTTCACGAAGCAATTGAAAAACAGGCAATTGATGAAATGCATCATGCTGAATGGCTCATTCAAAGAATTTTATTTCTTGAAGGAACTCCCGTAGTATCTAAATTAAGAGAGATGAAAATTGGCAAATCAGTTTTAGATTTTATTAACAATGACCAGGAAGCAGAGGCAGATGCTATTAAAGCATATAACAAAGCAATTGCACTTGCTCGTGAAGTTAATGATGAATCTACGGCAGAATTATTAACAAAAATTTTGAAGATGGAAGAAGGACATGTCGATTGGGCAGAAACTCAACGAGCACAAATTGAACAAATGGGTTTGGAAAGCTATCTTTCAAATCAAGTATAATTAAAATGAAATGTAGGAGCTGATTGAAAGTTCATGTTTATTAAAAAATAGAAAATAAAACTGCATACTGCAGACATGTGATGCAGATTGGATAGAGGATTACAAGATAAATCAGTGAAAATCATGTCTTATCAGAGTCATCAGTGTTCTTAAAAAATTAAAAAAAAGATTGTGCACAAAGATGACAGAGATTTTAAAAGCTCGACAAAATTATTTTAGTCAGCTCCTACATATGATTTTGTAGTTGTTTAATTTTGCAATGAATAATTAATTGAGAATGAAATGAATTTCAAAGTAATCAAAAGCAATATTGTATTTGAAGGAAAAGTATTTGATGTTCGAGTTGATGATATTCAATATAATGGTTCTAAAAATTTAGCAACACGACAAGTAGCTGTTCATCCAGGTGGTGCAGTTATTGTTCCTGTTTTAAATAACGGGAAAATAATTTTAGTCAAGCAATACCGTTATCCTCATAATGAAATTATTCTTGAACTGCCTGCCGGTAAATTGGATAAAGGGGAAGACCCATTAAATTGTGCAGTTCGAGAATTAAAAGAAGAAACAGGTTACACTTCAAACAATATCATTAAACTCGGGAAAATTTATACAACACCTGGATTTTGTAATGAAGTTCTGCATATTTTTTTAGCAAAAGATTTAAGTGCTGGAAAACATAATCGTGAAGAAGGTGAAGAAGGAATGGAATTAATAGAACTTTCGGTTGAAGAGATTGAAGAAAAAATTAAAAGTGGTGAAATTGTTGATGCCAAAACGATATGCGGAATAACAATGTATAAATTACAAAGTTAATATCTAATAGTGATTTTTTGAATTATGGATTAGAAAGTAATCCTTCCCTTATAGTTTAATTAATGTTTACCATAAATTATAGCAGAGAATTAAAAAGCTCTATTATTCTTGGATAGAAGCTTTTAAAGTCAGGGTATTTTACTCTATTGTTTTCATAATCTTCAAATAGTGAATCAAGTTTAAGAATATAAATGAACCCATTATTAATCTCTTTATTAATTATCAAATTTTTATATGATTCACCCGAAAGTTGCAATGTCAATCGTGCAACAACAGTTCTTACTAAATGCTCGTTTACACAAGTTTGCCAGTTATTGTAGCCCTGAGTCTGCATTTTATCTTTTATAGGTTCATAGAGTTTTTTTGAATTATTAATTTCTGCAGAATATTTTTCTGTTACATCATTAATGAATGAATGGCTGAATTCATGCAATAATATGTAAAGAATATCTTCTTTGTCTCCAAATGAAAGATTACCACTGGAATAATTATGTGGTCCTATGATATTATAAATATCTTCTTCATTACCATTACTTACTTTAGGTCCATAACCGCCCGAATGAAATAGTGGTGCTGGAATTATATTGTAACTATGTTTTTTTTCGCCGTAGTAATCTTCAAGAATTTTGATATAATTAACATCGCCGACATTTCTTATAATTTCATTTTGTAAATGATTATAAAATTTTTTCTTACTGTCGAAAAATTTCATAAAGTTTGTCTCTTTAGCAAATGCGCGTAATTTTTCTGCAAAATCTTTAAGATTAGATTCGCCGCCAGCACGAATTATTAAATAACTGGAGTAAGGCACAATTTGTTCGAAATCAGGAGGATTATTATGGTATAGAACAAATGCTACAGGGGCATCGTATGTGAATCCAGAATTTGTTAATAATTGAGATTTCTGAACTGCTGAATGATTTTTATATTTTGAAAAGTAATCATCAATATCATGCTTATAACCAATATCAAACCTTGTATGATTTTTATCTGCCCATGTAGTAAAATGTTGAACGACAGCCAATAATTCAATTCTCGGGTCAACTCTAATATTCAAATCTGGAGGATTTTCTAATGCTTGTTCTTCTTCAATATCAACTGGTATATTATGTGAATCTTCCTCTTCCGCACAACTCAGCATTAAAAAATTAACAAACAATACAAAAATTAAACCTGCGGATTTCATAATGTTATAAATATTTTCTAATTCAAATTCTTTAAAACTACAATTGAAAATAAATTTAATTACTCGTTCGTTAATTCTTCTAATTCAACTTTTTGCAGGTGAGTAATTTTTGTTCCTAAAAATCTTTCTGCAACTTCATGAAATTTTGTCGGAACATCGCTTACATAAAATTCTCTTTTTCCAAGATGATTTGAATTATTTCTTAATCCGCGTCCGTTCAAATATTCTTCGATAATTTTTGCAGCGGGGTCGCCTGAATGAACAAGTTTTACATTTTTGCCTACAACTTTTTGAATTACTTCTGAGAGAATTGGATAATGTGTGCAGGCTAAAACAAGTGTATCTATTTTCTTTTCTTTTAATTCTGTTAAATATTCTTTTGCAATTAATTCAGTTGCTTTGTGGTTAATCCAGCCTTCTTCTGCTAATGGGACAAAAAGAGGACAGGCTTTTTCAATGACTTTAACTTTTGGATTTAATTTTTTTATTTCGCTTGAATATGCTTTATTGTTAATTGTTGAACGAGTGCCTATAACTCCAATAATTCCCTTCTTTGTTTCTTGCAATGCCATTTTTGAACCGGGTTCTATCATTCCAATAACAGGAATTGTAAGAAATCTTTTTAGTTCTTTTAATGCAACTGAAGATGCAGTATTGCATGCAACAACGAGTAATTTTATATTTTTTCTTAAAAGAAAATTAGCAGCTTGAAGCGTGTATTCAATAACTGTTTCGTTTGATTTGCTGCCATAAGGCACTCTTGCAGTATCTCCAAAGTAAACAATGTTTTCGTTTGGAAGAAGTTCTATAACAGATTTTACTACTGTTAATCCTCCGATTCCGGAATCAAAAAATCCGATTGGATTTGTTTTGTTCATAAAGTTCATAATATATCCTATAACATTTCTTCAATTGTTCTGGTAAGTTCGTGTTTAATTAATTCATAAGAATTAGTAGATACTTTTTTCTTGTTTCTATCGAGCACATAGAATGAATCCACGATATCGTCGGCTTTGGTATTAATTTTTGCAAAGTAAATTGAAAGACCAAGTTCATTCATCTTTTTTGTTATTTGATATAAAAGTCCAAGCCTGTCAGGCGAAGAAATATCAATTATTGTAAACCTATCATGCTTTTCGAAGGATACCTTTACCTCACCTTTTCTTTTGAATAATTTATTTTCAATTCTCCACCATTTTGACTTAATTCTGTTAAATTCTTTTACTATCTGAAGTTCATTGGATACAGCAAGTTTAATGTCTTCGACAATTTTTGGATAACGCGAATCGTTTACTGCACTGTTTGTTCTAAAATCTGTTACATTAAAATTATCGATAACAACGCCATCTTTTCTTGTAAAAATTTTTGCATCGTGAATGTTGAGGTCATTAATAGAGAGGGCACCACAAAGCCGGGATAGAAGTGCATCAGAATCTTTTGTAATTACTGTGATTGAAGTATAACCTCCTTCTTCTTTGAAGAATACGGAAACAGGCAATCCTTTATTAATTTCTTCGATATGCTGATTAATTTCTTCTGCTGTAAAATATTGCAAATAACCAAGGTCATCAATTGAATCAATATGATTTCTTACGGTTTCATCTGTAAAGATATCAGAGGTTTTCATAATTTCTTCCATGCTTATTGTCAACAATTCCTGTCCGGTAATTCTTTCTTCAACCATTCTCTTTGTTTTATAATAAAGTTCGTATAAAAGTTCGTTTTTCCATTGAGTCCAAACTACAGGTGATACAGCAGATAAATCTGCATATGTCAGTAAATACAAAAGGTCAATCATTTCTGATGAAGGAAAGATATCGGCAAAGATATTAAGTGTTGTAGCGTCATTAAGATTTCTTCTGAAAGCGACCTGTTCCATTGTTAAATGATGCCGCACAAGAAATTTTACTTTTTGAATTTCATTTTGACCATATCCTAATCTTTCCATTACAGAATTTGCAATTTCAGCACCAATTATTTCATGACCCGAAACAGTAATTGGTTTTGCAATATCGTGAAAGATAACAGCCAGATATAAAATATCTTTTTCTTTTATGCTCTGGAAAAGCCGTCCCATAAAATTGTTTTCATTATTCAAATTTTCGAGATTGGACAAAGCAACAAGAGTATGTTCATCTGCAGTGTAACAATGATAAACTCCGGGTTGAAAGAAATTTATCATTTCTTTGAACTCAGGCAGAAAAGCTCCAAGTACGCCGAGTTCATTCATTGCGTTCAAAGTTTTGCTTACATTTTTAGGGAGCTTTAAAATTTCTCTAAAGAAAACAGAAGATTGATGTTCAAGATTTTGCGTATCTTCGTGGTCAACAACAGCTTCAATTATTTGTGACCTTAAATTATCATCAAAGCGTGCATCGTATAAACCTCTGTAATAAAATGCACGCAGTATAGTTGACATTGTGAGTTCAATATTTTTTGTTAAATAAATAATATTACCTTTAAGCGTAAAATCATCATCTAATGGAATTGATAAATAATCCGAAATTGGCTTTGAAAGTTCTTCTTCAAATCTTTTGGTCATTGTAGTAGCAAATCTTTTGATAATATTGGCAGACTCAAAATATTTTTTCATGTAGTTCTGCCAGTTGCTTTCAGAATAGCCGTGACGGTAGGCAATCTTTTCCTGGTCTGCAAATTCAAGTCTGTCATTTTTATGTCCGGAAATTAAATGCAGATGATTACGCGTGTTGAGTATAAATTTATAACTTTCCAGTAATCTTGCAGCTGCACGGGGGATAAGAATTTTATTTTCTTTCAGAATATTAATAAAGTTTTCAGTTTGAGTTATTTCATTTTGCGAATTAAGTATTACACTGTTTTTTAATGAATAAATCCACTCGACTACCTGAAGGTCGCGCAAACCTCCTGCAGTAAATTTAACATTTGGTTCTAATACTTTTGCAGATGCCCCATATTTTTGGTATCGTAGTCGTGTATCTTCAAAGAATTCATTTATAAGAGTTTTTTTATGATTGTCTTTTAATATGCTTAATACTTTTTTATTCCATTCATTATAAATTTTTTCGTTGCCGCATAAAAATCTTGTTTCAAAAAATTGTGTGAAAGCATGCAAATCTTCTTTAAGAAATTTTTTTATATCTGAAAACTCTCTAACTGTATGGGATACTTCAATTCCAGTATCCCATAAAATAGTAATACATTTTTTAACTGTGTCGTCATCATTATTAACTTTTTCAAAGATGAACATTATATCAATATCTGAATAAGGAGAAAGTTCACGTCTTGCAAAACTTCCCACTGATGCGATAGCACAGTTAAGTTTTATTTCTTTAAGTGCTTTCAAAATATACTCTTCAACAAGCACACTCCATTCTTTACAGAATTTAAAGGGGTCTTTTAGAATTTCTGTATTGTTAAAAAGTAAATTTCTGTCTTCTAAAAAATATTCTTTGAGTTTAAGAGCGTCACTCATATTAATTCTATAATCAATAATTATAATTTAACAAATTTTGCCTGGAAGAAACGGAGATATTTTGGTTCGTAAACCATTTTAAGACCTTTAATTTTTTTTCTATCCTGATAAACCTGAGCAATTGATTCAACAGTAACATCAATGTGTGATTGAGTATAAACACGGCGTGGGAATGTTAATCTTACAAGTTCAAGTTTGGGATAGCGGTTTAATCCTGTTTTTGGGTCTCTTCCTGCAGAAACAATTCCGCGTTCCATTCCTCTTACACCGCTGTCTATATAAATTTCTGCTGCTAATGCCTGAGCTGGAAAATAATCCTGTTTGATATGCGGTAAAAATTTTTTTGCATCAAGAAATATTGCATGACCACCAAAAGGATAAACAAGCGGGATGCCATATTTTTCAAGCTGCTTTCCGCAATATTCAATCTGGCCAATTCTTGAACTGATGTTTTCAAATTTTACCATTTCTTCTATTCCTCTTGCCATTGCTTCCATATCTCGTCCAGCTAATCCGCCATATGTATGAAGACCTTCATAAACCACTACAAGATTGCGAGCTTCTTCATAAACTTTTTTATTTCGTGTTGCAAGAAAACCTCCGATGTTGACCATCAAATCTTTTTTAGCACTTACCCATAATCCATCAAAGTATGAACACATTTCTTTTAAAATTTGTGCAATGGTTTTGTTTTCGTATCCTTTTTCTCTCATTTTTATGAAATAGGCATTTTCTGTTGCACGAGTAGCATCGAACCAGAGCTTAATTCCATATTTTTTTGCAAGTGAATGAACATTTTTCAAATTTTCCATTGAAATTGGTTGACCGCCCGCCATATTTACAGGTCCTGCAATGCTTACATAAGGAATTTTTTTAGCACCAACTTTTTTTATCAGGTCTTCAAGTTTGTTCAAGTCAACATTGCCTTTGAATGGATGTCTGTTTTGTGGGTCGTGTGCTTCATCAATTATAACATCTACAAAAGTGCCGCCTGCCAATTCTTGATGTAATCTTGTTGTTGTGAAATACATGTTCCCCGGGATATAATCCCCGGGTTTAATTAAAATTTTTGAAATGATATGTTCAGCAGCTCTACCTTGATGAGTTGGAACGAAATATGGCATTCCATAATATTTTTTTACATTATCCCATAAGTAATAAAAATTTCTGCTGCCGGCATAAGCTTCGTCTCCCATCATTAAACCAGCCCATTGATAATCACTCATTGCATTTGTTCCACTGTCTGTAAGTAAATCAATATAAACATCTTCAGACCTTAAAAGAAAAGTATTGTAACCAGCTTCCTTGATACATTTTTCACGATATTCTCTTGTAGTAATTTTAACAGGCTCAACCATCTTTATTTTAAAAGGTTCAGCCCAGCTTTTTTTGATTATTTTTTTAGCCATTGTGTGACCTCATATTTTTTAGTTTGGTAGTTTTTGGCTATTCTTTCTTTTTATATTCAACAATAACATCAGAATGAATTCCACCGCGTGTGTTGAACTTAGCAGTAATTTTCATGTAACGAGGCTGCAAAACTTCTACAAGGTCATTCAGAATTTTATTGGTAACAGCCTCAAAATAAATTCCATCATTGCGATAAGATTGAAGATAGAATTTATAGGACTTTAGTTCAACACAAAGTTTATCTGGAATATATTCGAGAATTATTGTAGCAAAATCGGGCTGCCCGGTTTTAGGACAAAGAGAAGTAAATTCCGGAGCAGTGTGAATTATAATATAATCCCTTTCAGGATTAGGGTTTGGAAATGTCTCGAGTATTTTTTGTTTCTCGTTCATAGTCTTTTACTTTTTATTAAACATATTTAGGTTTTTCTTTGTATGGTATTGGGTCTTCAACTTCAGCTAATTGAAATCCACGCAGTCGAAATGCGCAGCTGTCGCATACTCCGCAAGCTTCATCTTCATTTTGATAACAAGACCATGTTAGATGAAGCGGAGCACCTAATTCAATGCCTTTCTTAACAATTTCTGCTTTTGAAAAATGAATAATTGGGGTGACAATTTTTATTTTTGTTTCGGGTTTAGTTCCAAGGTCAACCATTTTTTCAAATGCTTCGAAAAATTCAGGCCGACAATCAGGATATCCGCTCGCATCTTCATAAACAGCGCCAATAAAAACAGCTTCGGCTTTTAAGACTTCTGCCCAGCTTACACAAACAGAAAGTATGTTTGCATTTCTGAAAGGAACATATGAAGTTGGAATTTCTTTGCTTTGCAGATTTGCTTTTGATACTTCAATATTATAATCAGTTAAAGATGAACCGCCTATTTTAGAAAAGTGTGTGAAATCTATTATTAATCTTTTTTCAACTCCGTAAAAATCTGCAATGTCGTTAAAGGCTTTGAGTTCTCGTTTTTCTGTTCTTTGTCCATAATTGATATGGACAAGAGCAAGTTCATATTCCTGATTTGCTATTGCAGCTGTTACACAGCTGTCCATCCCTCCGCTTAATGCTGCGACTGCAATTTTATTTTTTATCATATCTTATTTCTATTAATTATTATTGAAAAAATAGCAAATTAGCTTTTGATAAAGAAAGAATTAGAAGATTACTTTTAATTACAGGAAATCTTTCTAAATTTTTTTCCAGAGTAGAAGTGCAGATGCAATAATTAAACTTACTAAAGAAGAAATCAAGAAAGGAATTGAAGCACCAAAGTTATCCCATAAAAATCCTGTAATTATTGAACCGCTCATTACACCCAGACTCATAAGAGTAGTAAGAAGACCAATTGCCGAACCGCGGTAATTAATATCTATAATATCGCTTATCCATGCTTTTGCAATTCCTTCTGTTGATGCGGCATAAATTCCATATAGTGCAAAACATATCCAGATTACAAATGGTTTTGTGTTAATTGCAAACACGAAGTAAACAATCGAGAAAATAAATAAACCCGCAGCAAAAATTTTTTTCTTGCCGAATTTATCGGATAAATTTCCTGCCGGATAAGATGATAAAGCATAAATTATATTGTAAAAAATGTATCCCATTATAGCTGTGGTATCTGAATGTGAAATATTTTTTGACCTGAGAATTAAAAATACATCGCTGCTATTTACAATCGAAAATATTGTTAACAAGAACAAAATGATTTTATAGTTTTTAGGTGAAGTTTTCCAGAAATTTTTAATAACATTTTTTTGTTCAACAGAAGATTTTGAAGGAACATCTTTCACAAAGAGTGTAAAAGCAATTGCAAATATTGATGGTATAAATGCAAGAATAAAAATTAGCCGATAATTTTCAGGGAATATTTTTAGAAGATAGATTGCAGCAAGAGGACCTGCAACGGCACCAAATGTGTCCATTGCACGATGAAAACCAAAAATTGAACCAGAATTATTATCAGTTGAATAACTGCTCAAAAGAGCATCGCGGGGTGCTGTTCTAATGCCTTTTCCAATTCGGTCAGTAACTCTCGAAAAAATTACAGTTGATAAGTAAGGTAAAATCCCGGGTAAAGGTTTTACTATGCCGGAAATTCCATATCCAATTGTTACAAAGATTGACCTTTTTCTTAATTTGTCAGATAAAGCTCCGAAGTAACCTTTTAATAATCCTGCTGTAACTTCTGCTATGCCTTCAATAAATCCAACAATAGTCATTGATGAGCCGAGTACAGCAGTCAAAAATATTGGAGTGATAGGATAAAGCATCTCGCTTGCGAAATCTGTAAAAAAGCTGATTAATCCAAGAATTATAACTGCACGAGGAATTTTCTTTTTCATGTTTGATAAAATTTAATATGCAAATCTAAGAAATATTTTTGAGTTGACTATTAACAAATAACTTTTAACATTTATAGTGTCAATTCATTACTTACTCATTAATATGTTTGGGAAAGTATAACTTTCAAATTTTTCTCCCAATTAATAAAGGAGGAACCATGGAATTTTATGAATTACATCCCGTTACACCTCAACTGCGTTATATTTACAAAGCTGTAGAAGTATTAAGAAAAGGGGGTGTAATAATTTATCCTACCGATACAGTTTATGGAATTGGTTGTGATATTTTTAATCATGAAGCTCTCGAAAGAATTTATGAAATAAAACATGAGACAGGCACAAAACTATATAGTTTTATTTGTCCTGATTTGAAGGACATTTCAAAATATGCGAAAGTATCTGACTATGCCTATAAAGTAATGAAGAAGTTATTGCCAGGTCCTTATACATTTGTTCTTCCTGCTGCAAGGGAAGTTCCAAAAAAATTATGGACAAAGCGAAAAACAGTTGGTATAAGAATTCCTGACCATAAAGTTGCTCTTATGCTCGCTAAAGAACTTGGAAATCCAATTGTAAGCACAAGTGTTACCAATCGTAAAGGAGAAATTTTATACGACCCTGAAGAAATTCGATTAATTTTTAATACAAAAGTTGATTTAATGTTATCTACCGGTGCTCTCGAAGGAGAACCATCGAGTATCATAGATTTAAGTCAGGAGGAACCCGAAATTATTCGTGTTGGTGCAGGAGATGTAAGTATGTTTGTTTAGTTTAACAATGTTTGTCTAAAAAGTATTGTCAATAAATTAAATCCGTGAAAACTGCCGACTTCCAGAATATACTGGAAGTCGGATTCCCTGAAATCAATGAATATTTCATTTCTAAAATAATTTTTACTTTTCAGAAGCCTTATATTTTATTCTTTTCTGTAAACAATTGTGGCAGTAGCCTGTTGAGCTGCAAGTAAAGTTATTTGAGCTACATTGACATGAGGAGGACGAGTAGCACAAAAAATAACTGCATCAGCCACATCTTCTCCTGTTAATGGGGTTAAACCTTTGTAAACTGCTTTTGCTTTTTCTTCGTCTCCATCAAATCTAACTCTGCTGAAATTTGTTTCAACAAGTCCGGGATCAATTGTGCTGACTAAAATATTTTTGTCTATTGTGTCCATTCTCAAAGATTTAGTTATTGCATCGACTGCATGTTTTGTTGCGCAGTAAACTGCGCCTTTTGGGTAAGCTTCGTGTCCTGCAATTGAACCAATATTAATTATATGACCAGATTTTCTTTCTATCATTCCAGGCAATATTGCGTATGTAACATAAAGCAATCCTTTGATATTAGTATCAATCATTTCTTCCCAGTTATCTGGATTATCCTCATAAAATTTGTTTAATCCACGAGCAAGTCCAGCATTATTAATTAGTATGTCTATTCTTTTCCATTCATCAGGCAATGAATTAATTGAATTAAAAACTTCTTCACGATTGCGGACATCCAGCTTAAATGAATAAACTTTAACATTGTGTTTTTTTCTTATGTCATCAGCAATTTCATTTAGCAGTTCTAATCTTCTTGCATTGATTATAATGTTTGCTCCTTCCTTAGCAAAAGCATATGCACATGCTTTGCCAATGCCGGAAGTAGCTCCGGTTATAAAAACAATTTTTCCTTTTAATGACTGCATAAAAACCTCGTAAATTTGTTTATTAAAATTAACTATCTTTTTTATGATTCAAATCATAGAAAATAAATTTTAGTATGAGAAAAAAATTATTATCTTTTGTTGAAGATTAATTGAGTTATGTTATGAATTATGAATTAATAGAAAAAGTTAAGGAATATGTTCTGTCACTCCTTCAATCGAGAATTTCTTCAAACCATGTTTATCATGATGTTGACCATACACGAAATGTAGCAGAAACAACTGAAATAATTGGAAGAGCATCAAATCTAAGCGACGAAGAACTTGAAATAGTAATAATTGCAGCATGGTTTCACGACTTAGGTTATGTTGAAAAAGTAGAAGGGCATGAAGAAATCAGTGCTAAATTTGCAGAGGAATTTCTTTTAAAAGAAAATTATCCCATTGAAAAAATAGAAAAAGTTAAAAAGTGTATTTTAGCTACAAAAGTTCCTCAAAATCCTCAAAATATTTTAGAACAAATTATATGTGATGCAGATTTATCTCATCTCGGTAAAAAAAGTTTCAAGCATCGTAATGATTTATTCCGTGAAGAATTTGAATTTTATTTTGGCAGACAATTATCCGAAGCAGAATGGCTGAAGAAAAGCATTGATTTTTTGAATAACCATAAATTCTTTACAGAATTTGCACGAAGAGAATACGATGAACAAAAGAGTAAGAATTTAGAGAAGTTGAAAGAAGAGTTAAGAAAACTTTCATAAATCTTATTGATGAAAAAATTATTTCTTTTAAGACACGCAAAATCAAGCTGGGAAGATTCAACTCTTTCTGATATTGAACGACCGCTGAATAAAAGAGGGAAACGCGACGCTCCTTTTATGGCAAAATTAATCAGGCAAAAAGAAATTTTAGTTGATGCAATTTATTCGAGTCATGCAATACGCGCATTAAAAACTGCAGAAATATTTTCAAAGGAATTAAATATCAAAAAAGAAAATTTTATTGTTGAAGAAAAAATTTATGAAGCAGGAATAAAAGAACTTTGTAATTTGGTAAATGATATTCCCGATGAATATTTCTCGGTAATGATTGTAGGTCACAATCCAGGCTTAACTTCTTTTGCAAATTTTCTTGGAAATAAATACATAGATAACATTCCGACATGCGGCATTGTTGGTTTTGAGTTTAGATTAAAAAAATGGGAGGAAATTGAAAGAGGCTCCGGAGAAATTTTTTTATTCGAATATCCCAAAAAGTATTTTAAATAAATTTTAATAAATAGATGTCATTCCATATTTGCCGCAGGAATACATCATTAAAATAGATGCAACATCAATTGCTGCTCTTTTTTCTTCGTCTTCGGGGATTACAAGGTCATAAACTTCTGCAACAAATTTCATATTCATAAGAATTTTTTTTAGCTCTGAATATGTTGGCTCGCCGTGCCAGTTTGCAACTCGTTTTACAAGATTTAATTCATTGCGTCTTAAAAATTCTGTGAATGTTATAACATTGTAACTTAGTTTAGTGCGGGGTTTACAAATTGTTATTAAGTCATTAGTATATTGATCCCACTTGCGGGCAAGGTCTTCGTTTTTATCATACATTAATTGAATTGCTTTTTCAGGAGTAAATTTTGCTCTCGTATGAACTTTAAATTTTGGAATTAATGCATAACCGTCATAACTAACAATATCTGTTCCTTTTTCGACATATTTCCAGTTTCTCAATAATTGTGTTGATGTAACAACACTAACAACTTTTTCCAGTTCACTATCAATTACAACAAATTTCCCTTTTTGATAGCTTACGACAGTATTCCAGTGTTCCCAATTTTTAACACTTAGAATGCATGGATAACCTTTCTTAAGATTTTGAATCAGCAATCGACGGGCATCATCTGGATTACTGGATTGAAAATGTTTCATTCTGCAGTTAAATCTTCTTGCAGCACGAGCAAGTCCAAATTCATCAGTTCCTGCCCACCATGTGCTTCCAGCAATAATGCCTATTTGGTCTTCGTCCTTAAAAATTCCAAGCATGACGAGGGCATATTTAAGAGCAAAGGGACCACACTGATATTTATTAGGCTGTGGGTAAAAACTCAACTTTTAATCCCTGTTTTCAAACTGCAGCAAAAATAATAAAAGTTTTGTAATCCCCAACTTTTTTATTTTCTTTGTAAAAAAAATTTTTCAAACCTATGAAAGTAGCAGTAGTTTTTAATGAAGTTGACACTCATATTTATAAAAATAAGGAAAAAAGAAAAGATTTAGATTTTACACCATATTTTGAAATTGAAGATACACATCCCTTCCATGAATATGAAAAAATAGTGAATTCACTTAAAAAGTCAGGTTATGATGCTTATTTATTGAATATTAAAGACAATTTAAATTTATTCCTCGAAGATTTGGACAGAAATAAACCGGATGTAATTTTTAATCTTGTGGAACTTTATAAAGACCAGCCAAAACTCGAAATGAATTTTACAGGTTTATTAGAGCTACTAAATCTTGCTTATACCGGCGCTCCACCAATTACACTGGGAACATGTCAGAACAAAGTTTTGACCAAGCGAATTTTGAGTTCAATAAGAATTAAAACTCCCCGCTTTAGAATAGTAAAATCCTTAGATGAATCAATAAAATACAATTTACATTACCCATTGATAGTAAAACCTGCTTTCGAAGATGCAAGTGTTGGAATTGATAACAATGCAGTTGTTTATGATTTAGATTCTTTAAGAAAAAGAATACAATATCTTTTTGATTATCTTAATCAACCAGTTCTAATTGAAGAATTTATCTGGGGAAGAGAATTGAATGTTGCAATCTTTGGAGATAAAAAACCTGAAGTTCTTCCTATAAGTGAAATAGATTTTTCAGAGTTGCCAGATGATTTGCATCCTATTGTAAGCTATCAGGCAAAGTGGGACCCTTATCATATAGCTTATCATAAAACAATCCCTGTTTGTCCTGCACCGCTTGATGATAAAATTAGAAAAGAAGCAGAAAAAATTGCATTAAAATGTTTTTATGCTTTAGGCTGCCGAGATTATGCAAGAGTTGATATGCGTCTTTCAAAAGACAACAAACTTTTTGTTCTCGAAGTTAATCCAAATCCAGATTTACAAGAAGATGCCGGTTTTATGAGGTCTGCATCTCATGCAGGTTATTCCTATGATACAGTTTTGAAAATGATAGTCGATTTTGCTTATCAGAGAAAATACAATAATCGTGATAAATAATTTCAAAAGTTTTTCATGATATTTTTATATTAAATTTTTTTATAGAGGTAATAAAAATGAAAGTATTAAAATTTGGCGGAACATCAGTAGGAAATTCTCAAAGCATAAATTCTGTAATTGAAATTATTTCTGATTATTTGAAGCGAAAAGAAAAAATTGCTGTGGTTTGTTCTGCAATGTCAGGAGTAACTGACGATTTAATCAATGTGGCTAAAAAAGCAGCTAAAGGAGATGAAACATTTGAAGAAAATTTTTTGAAGATAAAAGAAAAACATTTAACTACACTAAATGATTTAATTACAAATTCCAAAATTGAAAAACCCAAAATATTTGTTGAACAAAAACTACAGGAATTGTATTCAATATTAAAAAGTGTTTTTCTACTGAAAGAACTTACAACACGAACACTCGATAAAGTGATGAGTTTTGGCGAATATTTATCGTGTTATATCATAGCAGAAACAATGAAATCGAGAGGAATAAAATGTGAGTTTTTAGATGCAAGAAAAATTATTAAAACCGATGAACAATTTGGCAATGCAAAAGTCAATTATGAAATTACAACAAAATTGATTAAAGAATATTTTTCGAAACACAAAAACTTGCAGATAGTTACAGGATTTATTGCATCAACAATTAATGGAGAAACAACTACATTAGGAAGAGGCGGTTCAGATTTTACAGCTTCAATAATTGGGGCAGCACTTAATGTAGATGAAATTGAGATATGGACAGATGTTAATGGGATAATGACAGCAGACCCGCGGAAGGTACAAAATGCATTCTCGTTAAAAGCTGTTACTTACGAAGAAGCAATGGAAATGTCGCACTTTGGTGCTAAGGTGATTTATTCTCCAACATTACTTCCGGCTCTTCAAAAGAAAATAAAAATAAGAATCAAGAATACATTCAATCCATCTTTCAAAGGAACATTAATATTACCTCGTGAACCTAATATTAAATTTAACATGAAAGGAATTTCTTCGATTGATGATGTTCATATGCTTCAGGTAGAAGGAAGTGGTTTGATTGGTATAGAAGGAATTTCTGCTCGTATTTTTAATGCTCTTGCAAAAGAAAAAATTAGAGTACTTTTAATTACTCAGGGTTCTTCGGGACATACAATTTGTCTTGCAGTTTTTCCATCAGATAGTTATAAAGCTAAAAAAGCAATTGAGAACGAACTGAAATTAGAAATATTTGAACAACAGTTAAAAAGAGTAGAAATAATTGAAAATCTTTCTATGCTTGCTGTGGTTGGAGAAGATTTATTGAATACACCTGGTGTTCCTGGGATGGTTTTATCTGCACTGGGACATAATGGAATAAATACAATTGCGATTGCACAGGGTTCATCTCAATTGAATCTTACTATTGTAATTAAAAAAGAACATCTTAAAAAAGCATTGAATGTTCTTCACGATGAATTGTTTATGGTTAGTTAATAGTAATTTAATGTATGAATAAAAATTCATAATTATTTATAAATTTGCGCCAATATCTTGACAAGCGAATATTAAAAGCATATTTTTGCCGAAAAATAAATTTTGTTCTTTATAATTAAGTATCATCAAGAAAGGTCGAGGGAACAGGCCCGATGACACCTTGGCAACCATCCCTAATTGGGAAAGGTGCCAAATCCTGCCCCAACTTTATGTTGCGGGAAAGATGAGAAAGAGAATTTTTCATAAACCTCTTCTGGATCTTCCCGAAGAGGTTTTTTTTTACATAAAAACAAATAGGAGAAATAAATGAACAAAAAATATCGATTCGAAACTTTACAATTGCATGCAGGACAAGAACCAGATAAAACAACTAATGCCCGTGCAGTTCCTATATATCAAACAACTTCTTATGTGTTTAATAGTGCCGACCATGCAGCTAAACTTTTTGGTCTGCAGGAGTTCGGAAATATTTATACACGAATAATGAATCCAACAACCGATGTGTTCGAAAAAAGAGTTGCTGCTCTTGAAGAAGGCATTGCTGCTCTTGCAACTTCTTCAGGCCAAGCAGCTGAAACTTTAACTATAACTAATATTGCTCAAGCCGGCGATAATATAGTTTCAACAAGCTTTTTATACGGAGGAACTTATAATTTATTTAAAGTTACTTTGCCTCGTCTGGGAATTGATGTAAAATTTGTAAACTCAGATGAACCTGAAGATTTTGAAAAAGCAATTGACAAAAAAACAAAAGCAATTTTTATTGAAACTATTGGAAATCCCAAATTGAATGTCCCTGATATTAAAGCTATTGCCGATTTAGCACATTCTTATAAAATTCCTTTAATTGTAGATAATACTTTCGGTGCGGCTGGTTATCTTGCAACTCCGATAAGACATGGAGCTGATATTGTAGTTGCTTCTGCTACAAAATGGATTGGCGGGCATGGAACATCAATTGGCGGAATTATCGTTGATTCAGGAAAATTTGATTGGGGAAATGGAAATTTTCCAATGTTTACAGAACCAAGTCCTGGCTACCACGGATTAAAATTCTGGGATATATTTGGCAAAGATTCTCCTTTTGGAAATATCGCATTTATAATCCGAGCAAGAGTCGAAGGATTGCGAGATATGGGACCATGCTTGAGCCCATTTAATGCTTTCTTATTTTTGCAGGGACTTGAAACTCTTTCTCTTCGAGTCGAAAGACATTCTCAAAATGCAATGAAACTTGCTGAATGGTTGAAAAATGATAAAAGAGTAACATGGGTTTGGTATCCAGGATTAAAAGACCATCCATATCATGAACAGGCTAAGAAATATTTGAACCATAATTTATTTGGTTCAATGCTTGCTTTTGGAATTAAAGGTGGATTGGAAGCCGGGAAAAAATTTGTTGACAGCGTTGAACTTGCAAGTTTACTTGCAAATGTAGGCGATGCCAAAACTCTTGTTATTCATCCTGCATCTACTACTCATCAACAATTATCTAAAGAAGAACAACAGGCAGCAGGTGTAACCGATGATATGATTCGCGTTTCTGTTGGACTTGAACACATTGATGATATAATTGAAGATTTTGATCAAGCACTCGATAAAGCATGCAGTTGAAATAATTTCAAAGAATTTTTTGAATAAAGAGTTAACAGAATGTTAAGACCTAAAACTAAATTTGTTGAGCTGTTCAAAGATAAACCTTTGATGCTTTTAAGTGGCAAGCAACTTAAAAACATTAGAGTTGCTTATCAAACTTATGGTCAATTAAATAAAGCCGGCGATAATGCTGTCTGGATTTTTCATGCTCTTACAGGAAATTCTCATGCAGCTGGTATTGTAACCGAAGAGGAAATTCAAAATTCCTCTTCGCATGAATTTCTAACAAAGTATAATAAAATGTTTCTTGGAAAAGCAGGCTGGTGGGATGCATTAATAGGTCCCGGAAAAATTTTTGATACCAATAAATTTTTTGTAGTATGCAGTAATTTTTTGGGCGGCTGTTATGGAACTACTGGTCCATCGGATATTAATCCATTAACTAATAAAAAATATGGACTGGATTTTCCTGTAATTACTGTAAGAGATATGGTTAATGTTCAGAAAGAATTAGCTGATTATCTTGGTGTAAAAAAAATTAAAGTAGCCACTGGAGGCTCGCTTGGTGGAATGCAAACTCTCGAACTTGCAATTATGTATCCAGGATTTGTTGAAAAAATAATTCCAATTGGAGCTTCAGCAGCACATTCAGCTTGGGCAGTTGCACTAAATGATATTGCTCGTTCTTCAATAATGAATGACCCAGATTGGATGAATGGAAATTATGAAATTCAACCAAAGGCAGGACTTTCTAATGCAAGAAAAATTGGAATGATTAGTTATAGAACAATGATTTCTTTCCAGAAGAGATTTAATAGAGATAGAGTAAATGAGAATGATGAATTAAATCCATCGAATAAATTTCAGGTACAGAGCTATCTTGATTATCAAGGTGAAAAACTTGTAAACAGATTTGATGCAAATACTTATTTGTATATTACATGGGCAATGGATTTACATGATGTTGGTTACATGAGAGGCGGAATTAAAAAAGCACTTTCTTCAATTACAGCAAAAACTTTGTGCATTGGAATTAATTCCGATATTTTATATCCCGCTGAAGAACAAAAAGAAATCGCTTCTCAAATTTCAGGAGCAGAATATGCAGAAATTGAATCTGATGTTGGACATGATGCTTTTTTGATTGAGTTTGATCAGCTTGAAAAGATATTCTCAAAATTTATCTATTGAAGAAAAGGGTGTCTAAAAAGTAATCTTTCATTCTTTGAAAATTTTTAAAACATGTAGTTTCTGTTAAATTACTTTTTAGACAACCCCTTTAAAAATTTATTTCTTCATTTTGCCTTCTTTTAATTCATAAACAATTCTATCTGCCTTATAAATTTTTTCTGCAGCGTGAACAATTGCTCTTGCATCAACACCCACACAGCGATTGTTATGCGGCATATAAATAAAGTTGCCGACTATACTGTCCATATTTCCATCGAAGGCAAGACCAACTACTTCTGCATTTTTGTTGATGATAGCGCTTCCTGAGTTTCCACCTACAATGTCATTTGTTGAAATGAAATTGAATGGAGTAGAAAGGTCAAAATCAGATGGAATTTTTGTCCATCTTTCATGTAAATCCCATGGATATTCTTTGTTAAATGAATGCCATCTGTCATATAAACCATAGAATGTTGTAAAGAGAGGAGCTTTTGTTCCGTTGTAATCAAAGCTCGCAAGTTTGCCATCACTAATTCTTAATGTAAAATTTGCATCAGGTGGAATTGATGTTCCATAAACACTGAAGAGTGCCTGTCCAAGCATATCATCATAAACTTGAGTTGTGTTCGAAACTTCGCGAGCAAGTTTTTGTAATTCAGGTAATTTTTCCTGTGATTCTTTTATAAATTGTATCAATGGGTCAGTCGAATTCATAATTGCATCTGCACCTTTTTTTGCAAGGTCAAGAACTTTGTCTCTATCAGCAATGATTGAATTTGCTAAAAGATATTCACCCGCAGCTTTTCCTTTTTTGTTGCTAAATAGATTTTGAATGTAATTATCATTATCTCCTAAATTCATTCTCATAAAATCTGCCCATATCCAGAGTTTTGTGTTTTCTATAAGCTTATCAATTTTTTCTGGATAAATTGAAAAAATTGTTGAGTCAAGTTTTTCTCCTTTGTATTCCGGAGAGCGTTCACTTTCAGGTTTGGTTAGTTCTTTTGCAAGGTCAATTAATTTTTTTGCAATTGAAAAATATACAGGTGTGAACCTTGGATTGATTGTGTATGCTGCAATTTTCGGTCCATAATTTCTCATTTCCATCTGTGTCTTTTCAATATTTTCCCATACAGTTCCATATTTATTTTTTAAATCAGGGTTATTCCATACAGCTTCCTGCAATTTTCTCTGGAAATCTTTTTTTCTTGCCATTAGATAAGGGTCTAATAATCCTTTGTAAATAGTTGTAATAACTTTTTGACTGTTGCCAATATTTACTCTGATTTTTTCAAATTCATCAGCTCGTTTTGGCTCAACTTTTTTGAGTTCTTCGAGTGCATTGTAATATGTATCAAGCAGGAATGCATTATTTCTGTAAACTATGTCGCGCATGTATTCAAGTTGAGCAATAGTTTTAAGTCTTTGAGTTGTTCCTGGATTTCCAACTGTAAAAATTGGTTCATTTGGATCAATTCCCTTCAAAGTAAATTTGAAAAAGTTATTTACTTTTACCGGTTTATCGTTTTCATAAGCTCTGTAAAAAGTAAAATCAAGATTGTAGCGCGGATATGTAAAATTATCAAAATCTCCACCGAAGTATGCTATTTGCATATCTGGTGCAAAAACAAGACGAATATCATTATATCGTTTGTAACCGTATAAAGAATATTTAGCCCCATTAAATAATGAAACCACTTGAGCTACGAGGCCAGTTTCTTTTGTTAAATTATCTGTGAGTTCTTTAATTTTTTGTTCTTTATTTTTTGCTTTTTCTTCGGGTGTAGAACCGGTTTCTGCAGCTTTCTTTACTTCTTCTGTTACATCTTTAATTAAAATTAGCTGGTCTGCATAATAATTGGGAATCTTTCTTTCTTCTTCCAGAGTTTTAGCATAAAAACCATCTTTAACTAAATCTTCACCTTCTTTTGAAAGACGTTCTAAAATTCCACGAGCACAATGATGATTTGTCATTATCAAACCATCTTCTGAAACAAATGATGCAGTACAGTTTGATAATCTGAGTGCGGATAAACGAACATCTTCAAACCATTCTTCGTCAACATCAATGCCATATGTTGATTTTAGATAATCAACCGGCGGATAATCGAACGACCACATTTTGCCGGTATCAAAACGCTGTGCTTTTACAGTATCTAATTTAATTTGTGCGTTTATGGAAATTAAAAATGTAAAGAGAAAAAATATTACTGAAAGATTTAGAAATGATTTTTTCATATAACACCTAAAATTGTGTAATGATATATTATTGTATTGAAAAAATAAAACACTTATAAATGATAACCAATAGTTACAATACAAAAGTTAGCTCATTTAAAACTATTGTGGTAAAAATGATAAGATATTTATCAGATTGGTCTTTAACAGCTTTAAATTTTGTAACGAATTTTTGTTTTAATCTGTAAAAGCAAAAAACATTTTTCTTTATGAACAGTATCTATTTAATACCATGATTTTCTAACTTCTATTTCATAAATTGTAAGCGAATTTATTGATTATAAACTATGTCATCTGAAAAATCTTTTAATACAAAAACAAAATTTGGTTTTAAAGATATTTTAGAATTCGCTCCCGTTGGAATCTTGATTTTTTCTAAGGATTACAGAGTTGAATTTGTAAATAATAACTTTTTCAGATTTGCTGGAGTTGTTGAATCCTCGCCGGAAATTTTAATTGGCAAAAGTATTTATGAGTATAGAATATTCGAAAATCTTGACTTAAGAAAAGATTTGCTCGAATTAAAAAACTTTGTTTCATTTGAAAAAGAATTAGCAGAATTAAAAACTATTTCCGGCGATAAAATTTCAGTTCTTCTAAAATGTGTTCCGATTGTTGTTGATAATCTGTTTGAAGGAGGCATTTTAATTCTTGAAGATATAAAATATTCAGCCTCACAGGAAAAAGTTTCTCTTTCAGAATCACAAAATTTTCTAGATTTTCTTTCAAGAATTAGCGAAGCATTTTTTGTTGTAAATAAAACGGGTGAGATAAAGTATTCATCTGAAAAAATTTTTGATAAATATAATTTTCTGCTGGAATTAGAAACAACTGTTTATGGTAAAAAGCCTAAAAAACTTTCAGGTCTCCTATTTAAAAAATTATTTGAGCAGGCATCACAAACAAAAAAAACTATCTGGACAGAAATTCCTTACCTGAAAGATTCAATAGAACAAAAATTAAATTTAGCAATTGTTCCTCTCGGTGCAGAAGAAACTGCAGATGAAATATTTATAGTATTGATATCAAAAAATATTTATGAAAATCGAGATGCAGACGAAGAAATCAATGAGTTAAAGAGATATGAATTTATCTCGTCAAATTTTATAGATGGTTTAATAGGTATTAATAAAGACGGAAAAATATTTTTCTGGAATGAAGGTTCTGCCAAATTATTTGGTCTTACAAGAAGCGAAGTTTATGGTAAACCAATCTGGAAAATATTTCCCGAACTAAATGAAGATTTCCTGAAAAAAATTGAACAGGAACTCAAAGAAAATAAATACATAGAAACTGTAATCAAAATTGGCGAGGATGAAAGCATTTCTGAATTTTATTCATTAAGAATTGGAATATTGAAAGAAAAGGAAGAAGAAAGTTACATTCTTCTCTGCACGAATATTACACAGAAAGCAAAATTAGAGGAGAACTTACGAAGGTCAGAAGAAAGATTTAGAAATATTGTAATCAATTCACACGAGTTTATTTGCATGCTTGATTTAACAGGAAAAATAATTTATGCAAATCCATATTTACTCGAAATATTTAATTATACAGAAGAAGAAATCAAAAAATTATTCTTCATCGATTTGATAGATTCATATTATTTAATGAATGTTGGATTTAATCTCAACGATGTAAAGAATGATGTTATCCAGTCAATTGAACTCCCGCTTATTACAAAAAATCGTCAGACAATTTACACACTTGCAAGTTTCTCGGTTGTTCGTGATGAATCAAATTCTCCTTTGTATTACAATGTAATTTTGACAGATATAACTCAAAAGAAAGAATTTGAAAAAGACCTTCTGCTTATTCGTTCGATATTTGAAGCTTCACTTGATGGAATTGCTTTAATCAGCAAAAGAAAAATTTTTCTTGTTAATGATTCTTTCGTAAAAATGTTTGGATACAAAAGTGCAAGTGAAGTAATTGGTCTTGACCCGCTAAATTTTGTCGAAAATAATAGCATTGTAAAAGTTGCAAAATTAATTCAAGAACTGGAAGAAGGTAAAATAACATCAACGAGATTATCATTTACAGGAATTACAAAAAATAATGCAATTATAGAATTAGAAAATTCTGTTTCATCTTATGAAGTAGAAAATGAAAAATTTATTGTGTGGATTCTGCGTGATATAACAGAAGAAAAAAAATCAAAAGAAGCTTTACAGTTATCAGAGGAAAGATACAGAAGTATTTCTGAAAATATTAATGAGAGTTTCTGGACTGCAGAAAGAATTGATGGGAAACTAAAAGAAGTTTTTTATACACCAGCAATAAAAAAAATTACAGGATACTCGCCCGAATCTTTTTTAAATGACCCGATGCTGTGGAGAAAGATTATTCATCCTGATGATGTGAACGAAACAATTGAAAAACTTAACAGATTCTACAATGATACTGCAAGAAATTCAGAAACTCTTGAATACAGAATAATTGATTCTCTTGGCAATATCATCTGGATTGAAAATAAAATTAATGTTCAAAGAGATTCAAAGGGAGAAATTCAAAAAATCTTTGGAATAGTAAGTGATATTACTCTATCAAAGAAAGCTGAAGAAGAATTAAAAAAATCTGCACAGGAACTAAAAGAATTAAACGAGGCAAAGGACAGATTTATTTCAATAATTTCACACGACCTAAGAACCCCTTTCAGCTCGATACTTGGATTTACAGATTTCTTGTTGAACGAGAAAGACCTTTCACCCGAAAAGCAAAGGCAGTATATCGAATTTATTCAGGAATCTGCTAAGAGTATGTTGAGTCTGGTAAATGCATTGCTTGATTGGACAAGACTTCAAACAGGAAGAATAAAATTTGAGCCGCAAAAAATTAATGCAAAGTTGTTGATTGATAAAACAATTCAAATTTTGTCAGGTGCTGCGTTACAAAAGAATATTCAACTTATTTCAGAAGTTGAAAATGATTTATTCATTCATGCAGATGAAAATTTACTTATTCAGGCTTTCAGCAATTTGATTTCCAATTCAATAAAGTTTACAAAGCCGGGTGGAAAAATTGTAGTTTCTGCAAAAGCTGATATTGTTAAAAGAAATGTTCAATTTGTAGTTGAGGATAATGGAATTGGAATAAAAAAAGAAGATTTGCCAAAGCTTTTCAAAGTTGATGCTAAATTTACTACAACAGGAACAGCAGGAGAAAAGGGAAGCGGACTTGGTTTATCATTGGTTCACGAAATTATTCAAAAACACGGCGGCGAAATTCATGTTGAAAGCGAATACGGCAAAGGTTCGAAATTTATTTTTACAATTCCTGTCTCTTCAACTTCAATTTTACTTGTGGATGATATTCGATATGATAGAATACTTTATTCTAAATTGATAAAAAGCTTGATTTCGGGTTACTCAATTTTGGAAGCAGAAAATGGAAAACAAGCACTTGAAATCATAAAGCAACATTCACCTGCACTTGTAATTACAGACCATAAAATGCCTGTAATGAGCGGATATGATTTAGTAAAACAACTTTTAATTTCAGATTTGAAATTCCGTCCCCCTGTTATTGTTTTAAGCAGTGACATAAACAAATCAATTGAGGAAGAATATAGAAGTCTTGGCATTGAATTTATTTTTCAAAAACCTGTTAACCTTAGCAGTTTTAAAAATGCAATAGAAAAATCATTAAGGAAAGCAATGTTCTCTTGAAAATATTGATGTGTTACATGAAACTAAACAATTGAATATGATTTTTTATAAAACAACTGTTGAGTAATAAACTGTTAATCCCGTCATATTGATTCTAAAGGTTTGTCGTTCTAAATAAGAAAAGAATAAATAAGTTTTAGATTATGAAAGAAAGTAAAATCATTCTGAACGAAGAGAAGAATCTTTTTTTAATTAACTAAACTCAGATAAATTTGAGTAAATAAAAAAAACCGCAGGGTTTAGATTAAACCATGCGGTTCGAGAAATCTGCACAAATGAAATTCAATTTTATCTAACCTCGCATTTTATCGAGAAGGTCATTAATAATTTTAGCTTCTTTTTTATTTATATGCTTGAATATACTGTCAAACTCATCATTTAATTTATCTATCTCTTTGAGTAATGCTAAGCCCTTTTTTGTAATTATTACATTAACCTTTCTTCTGTCTTCTTTAGAATGAGTTCTTTCAACAAGTTCTTTTTTCACAAGTCTGTCAACAAGACGGGAAGCATCACTCATCCTGTCGAGCATTCGTTCTTTAAGCAAATTAATACTTGCTGGTTCAGGATATTGACCCCGTAAAATTCTCAGAATATTAAATTGATTGCTTGTTAAATCAAATTTGTCGAAAATCATTTTATGATAATTCTGTAACCAGCTGCAGCTATAAATTATATTTACAGCAAGTTTGTGATATTCATTTCTGAATTTTTTTTGCTTTATTTCTGCTTCAAGTTTCATTATGATTTAATTAATTCGACATCAATAATAATATCAACATTTTCACCTACTACAGCACCGCCCAATTCAAGCAATGCATTCCATTTTAAGCCATAGTCAAAGCGATTAACCTGACCAGTAACTTTGAATCCAGCTCTGATATTGCCCCATGGGTCTTTTACTGTGCCATTATAAACTACATCAAGTTCAACTTGTTTAGTAATATTTCTGATAGTTAAATCACCAACAAGTTTGTATTTCTTGTCGCCCACTTTTTTGAATGACTTACTTACAAAATTAATTTTTGGAAATTTTTCTGCATTGAAGAAATCATCTGATTTGAGATGAGTGTCTCTTTGTTGATTATCAGTGTCAATGCTGTTAACATCAATTGTGAAGTTAATTTTAGCATCCGTGAAATCATCTTTAGATGTTTCTACAGTGCCATCATAACTTTTGAATTGTCCAGTAACTTCAGAAATTACCATGTGAGTCACTTTGAACTGAACTTTTGAATGTGATTTATCAAAAGTCCATTTAGTTTGTGCATTTATAAATCCTGCAATTATGATTAAAAGAAATAGTGTTTTCTTCATTTTGCTTCTCCTTTTGTTTGGTGAAATTAATTTATTTCTAATTATTACAAATGTTGTAACATGTAATTATTCTTAAAAGTTCATTTTTATTTTTTAGAATATGTTTGTGATTAATAATTATCTAAAAAGTGTTTTATTAAGAAATACTTATTTATTGTAGGAAATAAAATTCTTATCTTATTGTAAAGCATTGCGATAAAGTTTTTTATGAATCTATTAAAAGCCTTAATAATATTATTGATTTTGACAGCTTGTTCTTCTGTCCCGCGCTTTACTTCCAATAATCAAATAGATAGCGAGAATTATGTAATAGAAGATTTGTCTAAGTATTCAGATTATCCTTCGCTTGAAACTACAATTGGAATAGCTTCTTTTTATGCTGATAAATATCATGGCAGGATGACTTATTCAGGTGAAATTTTTGACATGAACAAATTTTCAGCTGCACATATTACTTATCCAATGAATACAATTGTAAGAGTTACAAATCTTTCGAATAATAAAAGTATTATATTAAGAATTAATGATAGAATGCCATTATTTAAAGATAGAATAATTGACCTTTCGTATGCAGCAGCTAAAGAACTTGATTTTGTTAATGATGGCTTGGCCAAAGTAAAAATTGAAGTGCTTCAATGGGGTGATGGTAAAAAGTAATTATTAGTTGAACCCTTTTCTTGTTTTTATCATCAAATCTTATGAAAATTATAAAACGAGGTAAAAATGTACATAGACAATCAATTAAAAGAAGAACTTAAAAAGGAATTATCGGTTCTTACAAAGAATGTTAAGATTGTTTTCTTTACTCAGGAACTTGAATGCATGTATTGTAAAGAAACCAGAGCAATTCTTTCTGAACTTGTTGAAGTTTCAGACAAACTTTCACTGGAAGTAAAAAATTTTGTAATTGACAAAGAAGATGCATCAAAATATGGAGTTGATAAAATTCCTGCCACTGTATTACTTGATGAAAATGGTAAAGATTATGGAATTAAATTTTATGGCATTCCAAGTGGTTATGAATTTGCATCTCTACTTGAAGATATAAAGATGCTCGGTACAGGAAGCACAGGATTTCCTAAAGAATTTGAAGAGGAAATCAAAAAAATTAATAACGATGTTCACATGCAGGTTTTTGTGACACCAACATGTCCTTATTGTCCTCAAGCTGTCATTACAGCTCATAAATTTGCTTACTTAAACGACAAAATAAAAAGTGATATGGTTGAGGCAACAGAGTTTCCTCATCTATCTCAAAGGTATAATGTTCGCGGCGTTCCAAGGACTGTAATTAATGAAAATACATTTATTGAAGGAGCTGCACCAGAATACATGGTGCTCGATAAAGTTAAAGAAGCATTGAATATTGTTAATGTATGACTCTCGGAAAAAATGTTAAGAAAATAATTCCAGTAGTTGTTGGTGCTGTTTTGGGTTATGCATATTATTATTTTATTGGATGTTACAATGGTGCATGCCCGATAAGTGGCAATCCATACATATCAACTTTGTATGGTGCATTAATTGGTTTAATATGGACAATTCCAGGTAAAAAGAAAAATGATGAACAATCAGAAAATAACTAAAGATATTTATATTGAAGATCTTGTAGAACTTTTTCCCGAAGCAGTAACTTATCTTATGGAAAAAGGAATTCGTTGTTTGCAATGCGGTGAACCAATCTGGGGAACATTAGAAACTGCTGCTAAGGAAAAAGGTTTTAGTGATAATGATATTGATAAATTTGTTAAGGAACTAAATCAAAAATATTTTGCTTCAATTTAATTAAATCTGAAGAGGAAAAAAAATCACACTTTCATTGAATGGAATTTAATTCTTATTTTTAGTTACACAACTTAAAATAAAATAGAGAGTAAACAATGAACCAGCAAAAGATAAACAATCCAAAAGGCTTAACTAAAAAACAGCGCAGCTGGATTTATACAGGTTTTTTTATTGCATTAATTATTGTCTTATTTGTTGTTAATAACAGTGGAAGTGAACCTGAGCAAGGACCATATCCTCCAAACTATGTTCCTGCTGCACAAAAGAGCAGTGCACTTGCACCTGATTTTACATTGCCTACTACAGATGGAAAAATGTTAAAACTTTCTAGTTTGAGAGGAAAAGTTGTTATAATAGATTTCTGGGCTACATGGTGTCCACCATGCAGAAAAGGAATTCCTGATTTAATTGATATTAAAAAGCGCTATGGCTCAAAAGGAGTTGAAATAATTGGGGTTTCTGTAGATACTGATACTAAAGATGAAGTTATTCCTTTTATAAAAGAAAAAGGAATTAATTATCCTGTAGTTTATGGCAATCAAACTGTATACATGCAATATGGCGGAATTAGAGCAATTCCAACAACTTTTGTAATTGATAAAGAAGGAAAAATTGTTGCAAGTTACGAAGGTTTGGTTCCAAAGATTACATATGAAAATCATATAAAGAAAATTCTTGGATTGTAATTAATTAAGAATGATAAATTATGCCAGAGCAACTTTTAAGCTCTGGCTTTTTTTATTCGTTGTGATGTTCAAAATCTTGATGCAAATTATTTTTTACTTCGAGATATTCCCCAAATCGTTCGAGTAAATCCCATGAATAAATTCCATAATTATATCCATCTTTCCATGTAATTTGTATAGCATAATTTCCAACAAGGTCTATTTTTTCAATTTCATATTTTCCTGGTTTATCGGGTTCTTGTGGCGGCGGTGAATAGTGCTTCCACAAAATTGTTTCTCCTTTATTTCCTGCATCTGGTGATTCATCGCGTAAAAATTTTAATGGATACTTATAAACTTTGCCATTGTCCCATTCAATTTCTAAATATTCTTGTTTGTGTAATTTTATTTTCTTTGGTGTTGCCATAATTAATTCTTTATAATTAGTTAATTGATACTTTTAATAGACCATTAAACATGTTTAATTAATTGAAAAAAATTATGTTATAATCAATTTAATCAACTTAGTTTTTCTTGTTTTACTTTTTGAAATTTTTATTGAGGATAAAATTTTTTTCTTTGTATTGTCGATAGTTTCTTTTTTGTCTGTAAATATTTCTGCAATAATATCACCTTTTTTAATTTTATCTCCAATTTTAGGATAAAAAATTATTCCTGCCTTAGGGTCAACTATATCTTCTTTTGTTAATCTTCCCGCACCAAGTTCTGACGAAGCAATTCCAATTTCATATGTATTTATATTTTGAACATATCCTGTTTTTTCTGAATAAATTTTTTCATGATATTTTGATTCAGGATATTTTTCTGGATTTTTTAAGTAAGATACATCACCACCCTGAAGTTTAACAATCTCAATAAATTTGTCGAAAGCTTTTCCGTTTGAAATAATTTCTTGAGCAATTTCTTTTCCTTCTTTTATAGAAGAAGCTTTGTCTCCCAAATAAATCATAGCACCTGCAAGTGTTAAGCTAAGTTCAAATAAATCTTCTACTTTTTCTCCCTGTAAAATTTTTATTGATTCATAAACTTCAAGCCAGTTGCCAATATAATTTCCCAGTGGCTGATTCATATCAGTTATAAAAGCAATTACATTTTTCTTAAATTCTTTTGCAGTGATTGTTAATGAATCAGCAAGTTTGAGAGCATCTTCATATTTTTTCATGAATGCACCCGAACCTGTTTTAACATCAAGAACAAGCCCGTCAATTCCTTCAGCTAATTTTTTGCTCATAATGCTTGCAGTAATCAAAGGTATTGATTCAACTGTAGCAGTAACATCTCTTAATGCATAAATCAATTTATCGGCAGGAGCTATTTCTCTTGTTTGACCAATCATCACTGCTTTACATTTTTTAAGAACTTTTTTGTATTGAGTCAAATTAAGATTTGTTTTGAAGCCCGGAATAGACTCAAGTTTGTCAAGTGTTCCGCCGGTGTGTCCCAATCCTCTTCCGCTTATCATTGGCACATTTACTCCTGCAGCAGCGACAATTGGAGTAATTATCAAAGAAGTTTTATCGCCAACCCCGCCTGTAGAATGTTTATCTACTTTTTTCCCTTTAATCGATGATAGGTCAATAATTTTACCGCTGTTCAACATTGAAAGGGTAAGATAACCTGTTTCTTTTTTATCAAGTCCATTTATAAATGCAGCCATTAAGAATGCAGAAAACTGATAATCCGGAATTTTTCCTTTCGTGAAATTTATAACAAGATATTCAATTTCCTCTTTTGATAATTGTTTGCCATCTCTTTTTTTGCGAATTAATTCGATTGTATTCATGAAATTATCCACAATAATTTGTCAACTCAAAGTTAATAAACAATGTGTTAATTTGTATGAAATAAATTTATTCCCACTAATTGAAAAGTGAAATAATCTTACACATTGAGATAACACAATAAAATATTGCAATTAACTATTATAAAAATCTTTCCTTGAAACTCACCTTCATTTTCTATTAACTTTCAAATACAAAAAAATTCTTAAAGAGGTTTTTATGTTTGACAATAACTACAATTTTACAGTATTAGAACGTTTCTTAAGATATGTTAAAATAGAAACTACTTCTGATGAAGAATCAAAAACATTTCCGAGTGACCCAAAGCAGCTTGAACTTTCTAAACTTTTGGTTGAAGAACTTAAAGAAATTGGAATGAAAGATGTTGAAATGGATGAATATGGGTATGTTATGGCTACTCTTCCATCGAATACTGAAAAAGATGTTCCTGTAATTGGATTTATAGCACATGTTGATACATCTCCGGCAGTTAGCGGGAAAAATGTAAATCCTGTCATTCACAAAAATTATCAAGGTGGAAATATTGTATTACCTGCTGATAATACAAAAGTGATAGATGTTGAGAGTAATCCAGTTCTAAATGATATGATAGGTTATGATATTGTTACGAGTGATGGCACGACCTTACTTGGAGCAGATGATAAAGCAGGCATCGCAGAAATTATTGATGCAATGAATTATTTAATCACACACCCGGAAATTAAACATGGAACTATTCGAGTTTGCTTTACACCTGATGAGGAAGTCGGGCGCGGCACAGAAAAATTTGATGTAAAAAAATTCGGTGCAAAATATGCCTACACAATTGATGGAGGAACAAGAGGAGAAGTAGAAACAGAAACATTCAGTGCTGATGCAGTTGTAATTAAATTTAATGGTAAGAATGTTCATCCCGGTTATGCAAAAGGGAAGATGATTAATTCAATTAAAATTGCTGCAAAGTTTTTAGAATTATTGCCAAAAGATTCTCTTTCACCTGAAACTACAGAAAAACGAGAAGGCTATGTTCATCCAACTTCTATTAATGGAAATGAAACTCAAACTACAATTAAATTTATCATACGAGATTTTGATGCAGAAAAGTTAAAAGAGTATGAATCACTTTTGAAAGATTTATGTAATAAAGCAATGGAATATTTTCCAGGTTCCACTTTCGATTTCGAAGTAATTGAGCAATATCGAAATATGAAATATGTTCTTGACCAGCATCCTCAGGTAGAAGCTTATGCAATTGAAGCACTTGAAAGACTTGGAATAAAACCAATCAAATCTTCAATACGCGGCGGCACAGATGGTTCTCGATTATGTTACATGGGACTGCCAACCCCGAATTTATTTGCAGGCGGACATAATTTTCATGCTTACACTGAATTTGTTGCAGTTCAGGATATGGAAGCTGCAGTAAAAATGATTGTTACTTTAGCACAGGTATGGGAAGAAAAATCGTAATTTATTCTACAATTTTGAAATATTCTAAAAAATAATTTGGGATTATAGCTCTGTTTATGAGTTGGTTTTTTGGTGGAATAGGTAATTTCCATAAAGATTATTTTTCTTCTATTTTAAAAATTGTAGATAAGCCATTGCTCAATCATTCTGAAGATAAATTATTTATTGCTGCAGGAGGTAATCCTGATACTTGCAATTTTAAAATCTATCCTTCTAACAATGAAAAGAAAAATTGGCTAATCATAGGTGTAGGAATTTCTAAAAACAATAAAAAGAAATTCTTATCAGAATTAGATTGGGAAAATATTGTTGCTAACAACGAAGAAGAAAAATTTGATATTGATGGCCATTACATTTTAATAAGCTGGAATAAAGATAAACTTTTATTTATTACAGATAATTTGGGTTTGCGGGATTTTTATTATTGTAATGATAAATCGGGAAACATCCTATTTTCAACAAGAATTGATTGGCTTTCTAAATTAACATCATTAAAAATTGATTTTAAGGAATTTGGGAGCCGCTGGTTATTATTTAGTCAATTGACTACTAACTGTGTATTTAATAATATTAACCGTATTACCGCAGGCAAATGTGTAACAATTAATAAAAATACAAACGAGATTAAAATAAAAGAAAAAAATTGGCTGCCTCTATTCAATGAGCAACATTATAACTTGCAAGATTTTCACGAGCAATTAAATGAACTTATATCCTTTCCACTCATTGAAAACAAATTATCATTAAGTTTATCTGGAGGATTAGATTCACGTTTATTATTCTCTTTGCTGCTTAAAAACATAAATTACAACTGGGATACCCACAGCTTTGGTGAACCTAGTCATCCTGATTCAATTATTGCTAAAAGAATAACTTCCGATTTAGGAATACCCCACAAACAAATTTATTCACCGTTCCCACCATTAGAACAGTTTATGAATGAATTCTTAGAATTTAGTGGGCAAACAATTGGCAATGTATCGGTTTCCTCTTTCATTCAATTAAGACACTATAAAGAATTAAAAAACAGTAACCAAATTATAATCGATGGTGCGTTTGGAGAAATATGGCGAAGAGGATTTTTTACAAAACTTTCGATTATTGGTTCAAACTATATTCTTGAAAAAGATTTTAATAAAATTTTACAATACTTGAGAGTAAATCGAGCAAACATTTTTAATGAAAATATTATTCAAACAATGATAAACGGCTGTAAAGAACAACTCGAAATATTATTTGACAATTTACCATCACCTCATAAAATAGGTATTGATAATTTCATAGAAATATTTGCTATTAAAACAAAGCTTCCAAATTATTTTTGCTATGAACAATCAAGATTAGATAATATTATAAAATGCTATATGCCTTTTATCCAGACGTCTCTATTAGAAAAAATATTTATTCTTCCATTAACTATTAGAAAAAATGGAAATCTTTTTAAACTGCTACTTAAGAATAATAATAAACGGCTAACTAAATATCCTTTGGTTAAGGGCGACACTATTTATCCATACTGGCTTAATAATACTCAAATGCGTATTTATAATTACATAAAAAATCGATTAAACAGACAAATAGATGAATCGAAAGTTATGCTTATTAGAAAATTATTTCCTTACATTTATGATTTAGTTAATTCAAGAACATTTAAGGAGTGTGATTATATTAATAAAAAGAAGATTATGTTTTTAATAGAACAATTCCAGCAAAAAAATTATAAAAATGAAATACTAAATGAATTAGACTGGTGGATTACTTTTGAAATTATGAAACAATCTTTAAGTTTAGACTAAGGAAGGAAATATACTTTATGTCTCAGCAACTTAAACGTGCAACTGATATTGCTTTAGGAATTAATATTTTTTTATTTGCAATTAAAGCAATAGTTGGAATTCTTTCTAATTCGATTGCGGTTATATCAGAAGCATTAAATTCATTTACTGATATTCTTGTATCAATAGGAATTAAAATAGCAGTAAAGATTTCAAGAGATAAACCAGACCAGAAACATCAATTTGGACACAATGCCGCACAACCAATTGCAGCATTTATTCTTTCTGTGTTTGCGTTTGTTGTCGGGATTAACATTGTTGAAGAATCAATTAAAAGATTAATTGAACCACAAAACATTCGTGCAATACCTGAGGTATATGTTGTTCTAATAGTAACAATAATTACTAAAATTATTTTGAACAGATATCAAATAAAAGTAAGCAGAAAGTTTAATAGTCCAGCTATTAAAGCTGCTTCGGTTGATAGTATAAATGATGTTCTTGCATCTTCAATTGCTTTGCTTGGAGTTTTTGGTGCAAGCTACAATCTTAGTTATTTTGACAGTATTGCAGGCATAATGGTAGCACTGTTTATTTTTAAATCCGGTTACGAAGTGGGAAGAGAAAATATTGATTATCTTATGGGCAAATCAGCAGACAGCGAGTTTGTTGAAAAAGTTAAAAATATGACAATGAATATCGAAGGTGTAAAAGGAATTAATGATTTACGTTCGCATTATGTGGGAAATAAATTTCATATTGAAATTCATATCGAAGTAGATAAAAATATTCCGACTTCACTTTCCCATGACATTGGAAACCGTGTCCGTTATGCTCTTGAAGAAATTGATGAAGTGCAAAAAGTTTTTGTACACATAGACCCGGTATGATATTTTTATATGATTTTTTCTCCTCGTCAATATACTTACTCCATAATTTTTGCACTTGCTCTTAACAAATTGACAATATAATTTTATATCAAAAAAGAAGATGATTAATTGCAAGAACTGAAGAAACTTACACTATTGCACTTAATAAGAAATAGTGCAGAAAAATATTCAGAACGCCCCTCAATTGCTTTTATAGATTCTCAGCCTTTAACATACAGAGAATTTAAAAATAAAATTGAATCTGTTTCTGCATTTCTGAAAAGTGAAGGGATTATTGCGGGAGATAAAGTTGCTATATTGAGTGAAAATCAGCCTAACTGGGCAATAGCATATTTTGCAATTACCACAATGGGAGCAATTGCAGTCCCTATTATGACTGAATTTAGTGTTGCTGAAGTTCATCATGTATTGCGCCATTCGGAAAGTAAAGCAATTTTTGTTTCTGCAAAACAATACAGCAAAATTGAAGATTTCAAAGATGGCAATATTCAATTACAAATTTTACTTGATGATTTTTCAATTATACCATTTCATACAAAAAATGATTTATTAAAAGAAATAATTTCAAGTGGAAAAAAAGAATTTGCAAAGATAAAAGAAGCAGCTCTTAAATTTGTTGGAATTTATCCTGACGAAGTTGAAGAAGAAAATCCTGCTTTGATTCTTTATACATCTGGAACCACAGGCCATTCTAAAGGTGTAGTTTTAACACATAAGAATGTTGTATCGAATGCTATTGATACATTGAAAATTGTAGATGTTAAACCGGAAGATAGACTTTTATCAATTCTGCCTCTGTTTCATACAATTGAATCAACACTTGGATTGGTAACACCAATTCTTGCAGGTGCATCTATTACATATTTGAACAAGCCTCCTACAGCTGCAGTTTTGCTTCCAGCATTATCCAAGATAAAGCCAACTGTAATTCTTGCTGTTCCTTTAATTATTGAAAAAATTTATAAGCTGAAAGTATTGCCCGAGATTAATAAAAAAATAATTCTAAGAAGTTTATATAAAATTCCATACATCAGAAAAAAATTAAATAAAATAGCCGGCAAAAAATTAAAGCAAACATTTGGGGGAGAATTAAAAATGTTATGTCTGGGAGGTGCTCCTCTTTCTGCTGATGTAGAATTGTTTTTGAAAGAAGCAGAATTTCCTTATGCTGTAGGTTATGGCTTAACAGAAACATCGCCTCTTGTTACAGGAACAAATCCAAAAGAGGTTAGATTTCGTTCTGCAGGTAAACCATTGCCAACTGTAAAAGTAAAAATTGATAATCCAGACCCAATTACGGGTGAAGGTGAAATTTTGATTAAAGGTCCAAATGTAATGAAGGGATATTATAAAGACCCTGAACGCACAAAAAATACATTTACAGATGACGGCTGGTTCAAAAGCGGTGATTTGGGCTTGATTGACAAAGATGGATATCTTTTTATTAAAGGAAGATTAAAAAATGTTATTATTGGTTCTAATGGCAAAAATATTTATCCAGAAGAAATTGAATCTATAATTAATGAATCGAAATATGTGCTTGAGTCTCTTGTCCATGAACGAAATGGTCAATTGATTGCAAGAGTTTATCTTAATTATGATGAAATAGATAATGAATTTAAGATACAGAAATTAAGTGATTCTTCTGCTCGAGAAATTATAAATAAAATTTTATCAGACTTATTAAATCAGGTTAATGAAAGAGTAAATACATTTTCTCGACTTTCAAAAATGATTGAACAGCGTGAACCTTTCGAAAAAACACCCACTCAAAAAATCAAGCGCTATCTTTATGTTGATTAAAATTTTCTGAAAATAATCTTGCTAAGTCTAAAATTTTTTGAAACAAAACCATTATCTTAGTGTATGAGAAATCAAATTTAGAATGGGAACGACATGAAAAAACTTTTAATTGCAGTATTCGTCTTCTTGACAATTAACATATGTTTTGCTCAAAATACTTTAGAGGTGTTGAAAAAAAATCATACAATAGATTCTTCTAAGGTAATATTGCCTGATGAAATTTATAAGCGAATTGATCAGGTAATCGTTCAAATTCTCTCAAATTATCATTATAAAAAACAGAGATTAAATGATTCTTTGTCATCAATAATATTTGATGAATACATTAAAAATCTTGATAATGCCAAATCATATTTTTTGAAGTCGGATATAGAATCATTTGAAAAATATCGTTATCAATTTGACGATTTCTTAAACAGCGGTGATTTAAATATTCCTTTCGAAATATTTAATGTTTATAAAAAAAGATTAGGAGAAAGAATTAATTATGTAAAAAAATGTCTGCAAAATGAATTTGATTTTTCGATTGATGAATCATTTTCACCAGATAGAGAAAAAGCAGATTGGGCAAAGTCAAAAGAAGAACTTGATGAAATCTGGAGATTGAGATTAAAGAATGATGCACTTAATTTAATTCTTTCAGGAAAAGATTGGAAAGGAGCTGCAGAAGTTTTGCTCAAGCGTTATCAAAATTTTCATAAAATAATTTTGCAATATGAAGCCGAAGATGTCTTTTCGCTATTCATGAATTCTGTTACACAAGTTTATGACCCGCACACTGATTATTTCTCGCCAGCAGCATCAGAAAATTTCAGCATAAGCATGAAGCTTTCACTTGAAGGTATTGGCGCAACATTGCGTCAGGAAAATGATTATACTGTAGTTGCTGGAATAGTCCCGGGTGGACCAGCAGCAAAAAGTGGTTTATTGCACGAAGAAGACAAAATCGTAGGTGTTGCTCAAGGTGAAGATGGCGAAATGGTTGATGTTATTGGCTGGAGATTAGATGATGTAATTCAATTAATAAGAGGAAAAAAAGGAACTGTTGTTCGTCTTCAAATTTTGAAAGCAAGTGATGGACCAAATGCAATTCCAACAGAAATCAAACTTGTTCGTGATGAAGTTAAACTTGAAGAACAGGCTGCTAAAAGTGAAATTATGAATATTCAACATGAAGGTTACAATTTCAAACTTGGAATTATAAAACTGCCTTCATTTTATACAGACTTTGAAGCACAACAAAAAGGCAACCCTGATTATAAAAGTACTACAAGAGATGTAAAAGAAATTTTAAAAAAGTTTAAGGAAGAAAAAGTTGATGGTGTTGTTATTGATTTAAGAAACAATGGCGGCGGTTCACTTCAAGAGGCTATTCAACTTACCGGCTTATTTATAAAAGAAGGACCTGTTGTTCAGGTAAAAAATATGATGAATATAATTGAAGTTGATAGAGACCCCGACCCGGAAATTCATTATGATGGTCCTCTTGCAGTCCTTGTAAATAGATTTAGTGCATCTGCTTCCGAAATTTTTTCTGCTGCAATTCAAGATTATGGCAGAGGAATAATTATTGGAGAAAATACTTATGGAAAAGGTACAGTCCAGAACCTTCTTGATTTGAATAGACATATTCCAATTGCCAACAAAAAACTCGGTCAACTTAAACTTACGATTGCAAAATTTTATAGAATTAATGGAAGCAGCACACAGCATAAAGGTGTTCAGCCGGATATCACTTTTCCATCTCCTTATTCATCAGAAGAGTTTGGGGAAAGTTCTCAGCCAAGTGCATTGCCATGGGACCAAATTCAACCAGCACAATATGAAAAATATGGCGACCTTTCAAAATTTATTTCCTTGTTAATTAAAAAACATGAAGAACGAACAAAAAAAGATCCTGAATATCAATTGCTTCTTGATGATATAGAAGAGTTCAAAGAAAATAGAGCAAAAAAAGTTTTCTCTTTGAATGAAGAAATAAGAAGACAGGAAAGAAATAAAGCCGAAGAGCGAAAGAAAAAGAAAGAAGAAGAAAGAGCAAAAATATCCGGCATTGATATTAAAGATAAAAAAGAAGTAGAGAGTCAGACTTCCATAATAAGCGATTATGAGTTAAAAGAAAGTGCAAGAATTTTAGCAGATTTAATTTTAGCTAAAGTGGGATGAATAAATTTCTTGGCTGATATTTTTAATGACTTTCGGAAGAAAAAAAACAAAAAAAGGAAAATCAATTTTTATTGAGAATCAGCCCTCAAAAAGTCCGCTTTATTTTTATTTGATAATGATTTCTATTCCATTTCTGTTTTTTATTGTTTTAGAATTGTGTTTAAGAATTTTTGACTACGGTTACGATTTAAGTATGTGGGAGGAAGTTGCAGAAGGTAAGTTAATGCTTAATCCCGATGTAGCAAGAAGATATTTTTCTAATGTTAAAAATACTCCTTCTTCAATTGAAGATGTGTTTGATAAAGTGAAAGACAAAAATGCTTTTAGAGTTTTTGTTCTTGGAGAAAGCAGTGCAGCAGGTTATCCTTATATGCCAATGGGTTCTTTTTCAAGATATATTCGCAGAAGACTTGAATTAAATTATCCCCATAAAAAAATTGAAGTTGTTAATCTAAGTCTTACAGCAACAAATAGTTTTACAATCAGAGATTTTATTCCTGAAGTAATTAATCAAAAACCCGATCTCATTTTAATTTATGCAGGACACAATGAATATTACGGTGCACTTGGTGTGGGTTCCTTAGAAACAGGAACAGGTTCAAGACAAATTATCAATGCGATGCTGTTTTTGAACAAATTTAGAACAACTCAATTGATAAAAAATTTTCTAAAATGGATTAGTTCATTAATTGCCAAACCTGAAAATCCGTATAGTTCCGGAACTTTGATGTCGAGAATGGCAAAAGAAAAATATATTGCATTTAATTCTGAAACTTACAAAGCCGGATTAAAACAATTTAAGGAAAACATTGGTGATGTGTTAAGAAAACTCAAAGAAGAAAAAATTCCAGTTATAATCTCGACAGTAGCAAGCAATATCAAAGACCAACCTCCGTTTATATCAACAAAGTATAAAAATTACACTGCTCAAAGTGTATACAATGAAGCTATTCAGTTCTATGATAAAGGAAATTTCAAGAAAGCAGATTCACTTTTTAGATTTGCAAAAGATTTGGATGGATTAAGATTCAGAGCACCTGAAGAGATTAATTCTATAATTCGCAGTTTATCTAAAACTTATAATATTCCTTACATTGATGTTGATTCTTTATTTTCTTCTATCAGTCCCAATAATATTATTGGAAATAATTTGATGACAGACCATCTGCATCCGACATTAAGGGGTTATCAATTAATTGGAAAACTTTTTTATGATAAAATGAACGAAATGAATTATTTACCAGATAATTCAAAACCCAAATATGAATATGGTATTCAGGATAGTATTACTGTATCTAATTTTATTATTTCAGAACTCGATTCAACCATTGCTGATTTCAGGATAAGATTATTAAAAAATGATTGGCCATTTATTAATCCTTTGAAGAAAAAAACTATTGAAGAAGTATGCAATCCTAAAACATTTATTGATAGCATAGCACTTGAATATCTTGATAACAAGTTGAGATGGATACAAGCACATGAAAAAGCTGCAAATCACTATTTAAGAAAAAACAATCTTGATGGTTTTTTGAATCACATTTCTGCTTTGATTTATCAATATCCATTCATCAAGGAAAATTTTAATCAGCTTGAAATTTTGGCAGTGAAGTATCTTAAAAATCAGGATTATAAAAATGCATATAAAATATTAATTGCAGAATATAAAATTAAACCGAATGCTTTCTCATCGAAATGGCTTGGACAAATTGAATTAAATTCAGGTAATGTACAACCTGCTATAAAATTTCTTGAGGAATCATTTTTATACGACAGCACAGATACTCAAGTAATTTATAATCTTTCAGGCGCTTATGCGTTGAACAAAGAATATAACAAAGCTTTAATAAAAGTAAAGAAATTACTCAAATTAGACTCCCAATATCCCGGCGCACAAGTTTTATATAATGAATTATTAAATATTGTAAGCAAGTAATTTTCTTTTAGAACACAACATGTGAGTATTCATTTTCGTATGGATATCTTTCATAAAGCAAAATGAGTTTTGCAATCTTACTCTTGATTTCTTCGTTAATTTGTTCCCATGTAAATCTCCATGCCCAGTTGCCATCAGGTTTTCCTGGAAAATTCATGCGTGCATCAGTATCAAGATTCAAAATATCCTGCATTGGAATTACAACAATATCAGCAACAGAAGAATAAGCTAATCTTATTAAAGCAGTGCACATATCATCGCCATAGTAGTTCATATAAAATTGTGCATGTCTGAATACATCAGAATTGAGTTCTTTTTCTTTTCTAAAGAATCCTTTTGTTGTATCATTATCATGTGAACCTGTATAGACAACACAATTTTTTTCATGATTATGAGGAAGAAATCTTTTTTCGCCTGTTTTGCCAAATGCAAATTGTAATATTTTCATTCCGGGGAAATTAAATTTCATTCTCAATTCATTTACTTCTTTTGTTATCACACCCAAATCTTCAGCAAGAATTGGGACATCACCAAGTTTGTCAATTATTGTTTTAAATAATTTTTCACCCGGTGCTTTAACCCATTCACCATGTTCAGCTGTTTTTGCATTGCCAGGAATTTTATAGTAAGCTTCAAAACCTCTAAAGTGGTCTATTCTAACAATATCAACCAGTTCAAACATTTTGGAAAATCTTTTTATCCACCAATCAAAATTTGTTTTTTCCATTACATCCCATTTGTAAAGTGGATTGCCCCATAACTGACCGGTTTTACTAAAATAATCAGGTGGGACACCTGCAACAAATTCTAAATTGCCTTCGTCATCAACTGTAAATAAGTTTCTGTTTGCCCACAAATCTGCACTATCGTATGCAATATAAATTGGCACATCACCAATAATTTTAATTTTTTTATTGTTCGCATAATTTTTTATTTCTTTCCATTGTTTGAAAAAAGTGAACTGAACAAATTCATGAAATTGAATCTCTTCTTTTAATTTTTCTTTCCGTTTTTTAATTGCATCTTTTTTTCTAAAGGCAATCTCAGTTTCCCATTTTGACCAGACATTTCCATTGTGATAATTTTTTAGAGCCATAAACAATGCAAAATCTTCCAGCCAGAATTTGTTTTCTTCTTTGAATTTTATAAAATCTTCTGATTCTTCTGTTTGTTTAAAATTATTATAAGCTTTTCTTAAAAGAGTAAATTTATAATTGATTATTTCACTAAAATCAACTTGATGTGGATTTGAGAAAGGAAAATTTTCTAAATCTTTATCTTCGAGTAAATTTTCTTCTTTTAATTTATCAGGACTAATCAACAAAGGATTTCCGGCAAATGCAGAAAAACACTGATAGGGTGAATTGCCATAACCAGTCGGTCCGAGAGGTAAAATTTGCCACAAAGTTTGTTTTGTTTCTTCAAGAAAGTCAACAAACCGAAAAGCATCATATCCAAAGTCCCCAATTCCATATCTGGATGGCAAAGAAGTAGGATGCAGCAAAATTCCTGCAGAACGATTGTATTTCATACTGACCTCTTATTTATTAATCATTATTAACTTTGTTACCAAATATAATCATTAATAGCATTATGAAATTGTATTTGTTCACAACAAAAAATTAGTGTAGTTTTTCATAAAATAAAAAGGAGAACTTATGTTTATTAGCTCTAAAAAAAATAATTACTTTGTTTACTTAGTTTATATATTATTTTTAGTTCTTTTTGTTGATTCTTTCCCAAAGGAAAAGAAGTTATTTGAAAAAAGTCTTTTTAATCCTCCCGAGTGGACAAAGAATGTTGTTATATACGAAGTAAATGTAAGACAGTTCACACCCGAAGGAACATTCAAAGCATTCGAGAAACACCTGCCAAGATTAAAAAAGATGGGAATTGATGTTTTGTGGTTTATGCCAATTCATCCAATAGGGGAACAAAACAGAAAAGGTTCTTTAGGGAGTTATTATTCTATCAAAGATTATAAAGCAATTAATCCGGAATTTGGAACTGAAGAAGATTTTAAAGAACTTGTAGAAAAAATTCATCAACTTGGAATGTATGTTATGCTTGATTGGGTTGGTAATCATACATCGTGGGATAATGTATGGACAAAAACAAATCCAGATTTTTTTAGCAAGAATGAAAAAGGTGAATTTTATCCTCCTGTTGCTGATTGGACTGATGTAATTGACCTTAATTATGATAATAAAGAATTATGGAATAAAATGATTGATGCTATGGAATACTGGGTAAAAGAATTTAATGTTGATGGTTTTAGATGTGATTATGCTGTTGGTGTCCCTTTAGAATTCTGGATTGAAGCAAGAACTAAACTACAAAAAATTAAACCGCTCTTCATGCTCGCAGAAGCAAGTGAACCATACCTTCACAAAGCATTTGATGTTACTTATAACTGGCAATTAAAAGATTTAATGAATGATATAGCAAAAGGAAAATTGAACGCACGAGCTTTGATTAATCATATCAAAGATGAAAAAAAGAATTACCCAGAAGAAGGATATCGGCTTAACTTTACTACAAATCATGACGAAAATTCCTGGAGCGGAACTGAATTTGAGAGATTGGGAAAAGCAGTTGATGCCTTTAATACATTTATCTTTGTTACTCGAGGTATTCCTCTTATTTACAGCGGGCAGGAAGCCGGCTTAAACAAGAGACTTCGTTTTTTTGATAAAGATACAATTTTCTGGAATGACATGAAGTATGAAAAATTCTTTTCTGACTTGATAAAATTAAAGAAAGAAAATAAATCACTATGGAATGGTAAATATGGTGGAGAAATAAAATTATTAAATAATGATAATGAAGATAATGTTTTGACATTTTGCCGTTCAAAAAAAGAAAACAAAGTAATTGCTGTTTTTAATTTTTCATCTAAGAATCAGCATGCATTAATAAATTTTGGGAAATTAAAAGGAACATATAAAAATTATTTTACTGGCAAAGAAATAAAAATTAAATCCAATCAAGAATTTGAGATGCAGCCGTGGGAATATATAGTTTTAATTAAGGTTAAATAAAGAAGGAAAAAATTTATGGAAAAACCTCGCTTAAGTTTCTGGCAAATCTGGAATATGAGTTTTGGATTCCTTGGAATTCAATTTGGTTTTGCACTTCAAAATGCAAATGTAAGCAGAATATTTGAAACACTTGGTGCAAATATCGATGATATTCCAATTCTCTGGATTGCTGCACCGGTCACTGGCTTAATAGTTCAACCAATTATCGGTCACATGAGTGATAATACATGGAATAGATTAGGAAGAAGAAAACCATATTTTCTTACAGGAGCAATTCTTGCTTCGATAGCATTAATGATTATGCCAAATTCACCAGCTTTGTGGGTTGCGGCCGGTATGCTCTGGATAATGGATGCATCAATTAATATCTCAATGGAACCTTTTAGAGCTTTTGTTGGTGATATGCTGCCTTCTTCTCAAAGAACTCTTGGCTTTTCTATGCAAAGCTTTTTCATTGGGACAGGTGCAGTAATAGCTTCTGCATTACCGTATTTGATGACAAACTTTTTAGGAATTAAAAACACAGCTCTTCCAGGAGAAATTCCGGACAGTGTAAAATTTTCATTTTACATTGGTGGAATAGTTTTCTTTCTTGCAGTTCTTTGGACAGTTGTAAAATCTAAAGAGTATTCTCCAGAAGAACTCGAAAAATTCTCTCAATCAAAATCAAGTGTTGAATCTTCAAAAGATAAAGAAAATCCTTTAGATGATTTGAAAGAACATAAAAAGTTTTTCCTAAATGGAATTAAATGGAGCACTGCAGGTTTACTGCTTTATTTAGTTTTTAAATTTTTTATTTATATGGATTACGGACTTGCTATATTCTTTTCTGGAATTTTTACTTTTGGATTACTGCAGTTGCTGGTTAGTTTTTTTGTTAATAAGAAGAAGTCAAATGGACTGGTTGTAATTATTAATGATTTGTATAACATGCCGAGAACGATGATTCAATTAGCATTTGTTCAGTTTTTTTCCTGGTTTGCTTTGTTTGCAATGTGGATATACACAACTCCTGCTGTAACACATCATATTTATGGTGCAACTGATGCATCTTCAACTCTCTATAATGAAGGAGCTAACTGGGTTGGTGTTTTAATGTCAGTTTATAATGGATTTGCAGCAGTTATGGCTTTTTTATTAATTGCTTTGGCAAGAAAGTCAAGTCGTAAAACTGTTCATTCAATAAGTTTAATTTGTGGAGGATTGGGTTTACTATCTTTTTATTTTATTAAAGACCCAAAAATGTTATTGATTTCAGAATTGGGAATTGGATTAGCATGGGCATCAATTTTAGCTATGCCGTATGCAATATTAACAGGTTCTCTTCCTCCCAAGAAGATGGGTGTCTATATGGGAATATTTAATTTCTTTATTGTAATTCCTCAAATTACTGCTGCTGCAATTTTAGGATTCTTTGTTAGAACATTGTTCAAAGGAGAAGCAATTTATGCACTTGTTCTTGGTGGAATTTCTATGATTGTTGCTGCTGCTTTGACTATGTTTGTTAGTGATGTAGATGCTGACCATGCGCTGCAGCATAGTCAAGAAAAAATTTAACATTTTGATAATGAGGCTGTCTTAAATTTACTTATTATGAAATGCTGATGACAGAGATAAAATGAATTTACGCAGATATATTTTTTGAATAACTACTTTTAAGACAGCCTTCATTTTGTGAAATCTTAATTAAAAAATTGCATAAATAAATGGTGCTAATGCTGAACCCTGAGTAAGAATAATTAATCCGCCAATTATTATTAGAAATATTACAATTGGCAAAAGCCACCATTTTTTTCTTTCTTTTAGAAAAAACCATAATTCTTTTACTACAGATGCTTTGCTCATATATGCCTCGTTAAAATTGTCTTTCGGAATATTCTCTTTTGTATTCTTTAATCTTTCTGTAATTCCAGTAAGTGTTGCTGTCTTTATTGAATTTAAGGTCAAGGAGGTTTTTGCCTCTTAATTTGATTATTAATCCTATTGGTGTAATGATTGCATAAAAAAGAATAGTTAATATAAGATTGGTTGTTATGATTCCTAAGACTAAAGCAAAGGTCATCCAGATTTTGTAAATATATTTTAGAGATTGGGGAATAGAAATAGAAATTACTAAAAGCAGCAGTCCAGCAAGAATAAAGTAGAAAAAGAATTTTGAATGATTTATAAGTGAAATAATACTAATTAAGAATGAGATTACTGCAAAGGTAAATCCAAATTTTTTTAATGCACTTTTGCTACAATCAATATTTTTAATTTCTTCAAGTATCATAATTAATCCAGTTCAAATTGTTTCTTCCAGTCGATATCTTCTGAAAGTGGTTTTTGATCTTTTTTGTCTAACAAATAATTATTAATTATCAGATAATCTATGTTGGTCCTCATAAAACAAATATAAGCTTCTTCTGGTTTGCAGACAATCGGTTCTCCTCTTACATTAAAAGATGTATTTACAATTACACTGTAGCCTGTTAATTTTTCATATTCTTTAATTAAATCATAATAAATAGGATTGGTTTCTTTATTGACAGTCTGAATTCGTGCAGAATAGTCAACATGTGTTACAGCAGGAATATCTGATCTTACAACATTCAATTTATCAATTCCAAATAATTTTTTTTGTTCTTCTGTCATCATTTTTCTTCTTTCTTCTTTAACATCTGCAACAAGTAACATATATGGACTTGGTCTATCGAGATTAAAATATTCAGAAACTTTTTCTTCAAGAACTGAAGGTGCAAAAGGTCTAAAACTTTCTCTGAATTTTATTTTCAGATTAATTTTTTTCTGCATATCAGGAAATCTTGCATCTCCTAAAATTGAGCGTGCCCCAAGTGCTCGTGGTCCAAACTCCATTCTTCCCTGAAACCATCCAACAACATTTCCCTGTGCAATTAATTCAGCTCCAATTTTAGCAATCTCTTCCTGATTAATTTTTTTGTATGGAATTTTATTCTTATTCAAGAATTCTTCTATATAACCATTTTCATAAGAAGGTCCTAAGAACGAGCCTTTTTGTTTATCATTTTTATCAACAGTTCTTTTATTATCTAAATATTGATACCATGTAAACAATGCAGCACCTAATGAACCTCCAGCATCTCCAGCTGCTGGTTGTATCCAGATATCTTCGAACAAATTTTCTTTTAATATTTTTCCATTAGCAACACAATTTAGTGCAACACCACCTGCAAGACAAAGATACTTCATATTTGTTTCTTTTTTAATATGCCTTACCATTTTTAATATTATTTCTTCTGTAACAACTTGAATTGACGCAGCAATATCCATTTCTCGCTGAGTTAGTTTTGATTCTGGTTTTCTTGGCTTGCCTCCAAATAGTTTATGAAATTTTTCATTAGTCATTGTTAATCCAGTGCAATAATCAAAATAATCCATGTTTAGTTTAAACGAGCCATCTTCTTTTACATCAATCAGATTGTCATAAATTAATTTTACATATTTAGGTTCACCATAAGGAGCTAAACCCATCACCTTATATTCACCAGAATTTACTTTGAATCCAGTGTAGTAAGTAAATGCAGAGTAAAGTAGTCCAAGTGAATGAGGGAATTTAATATCTGCTAAAATTTGAATTTTATTTTCCTGACCAATGCCATAACTTGTAGTTGTCCATTCGCCAACGCCGTCGAGTGTCAGAAAAGCAGCTTCATTAAAAGGAGATGGAAAAAATGCAGATGCCGCATGAGATTCGTGATGTTCTGGAAAAATAACTTCTCCATCAAAGTTAATTTCTTTTTTGATTAAATCTTTAATCCATAATTTTTCTTTAATCCAGAGAGGCATTGCTTTGAGGAAAGATTTTAAACCTTTTGGTGCAAAAGTAATATATGTTTCGAGAAGTCTTTCGAACTTTAGAAAAGGTTTATCATAAAATGCAACATAAGATAATTCATTAACATTAATTCCAGTTGAAGAGATACAAAAATTGATTGCATTAATTGGAAATCTATGGTCATGTTTTTTGCGTGTAAATCTTTCTTCTTGAGCAGCTGCAATAATTTCTCCATCTTTAATTATACATGCTGCACTATCATGATAGTATGCTGATATTCCGAGTATATACATAATTTTCTAAGATTAATGATTGACTTTTATAAAGATAAGGAAAGTATAATTTTTAATGTAGGAAAATTTAATTCAGAAGATTTT
>Ga0078972_1003291_pt1 | contig 49068 bp, 50 predicted proteins | sample YelNatPaOPGAMG01_FD_67568 | JGI IMG/M metagenome (GOLD analysis project Ga0078972, IMG submission 67568) | Hot spring thermophilic microbial communities from Obsidian Pool, Yellowstone National Park, USA - OP-RAMG-01 (SPADES assembly) (version 2) | ecosystem: Environmental > Aquatic > Thermal... | reverse complement strand
TAGAGCCAGAGCAAATCAAGAAATTACTAGACTTCGCCGAGAGAGCTGGCGGAATACCTTACATAGCTGTCAAAATACCTCACAAAGAATGGAAGTTCGTTAAAGTCGTGAGGAAAGAAGATGGAGAAGGTAAGACATATAAGGTAAGCAAGGAAGACATAGAGAAAGCTCCCGGGCTCGGAGGTGTGTTAGCGGACTTAGGGCTTGTGAAGACCCTGAAGGATTATTTAGCTTCTTCTCAATAAGCAGAAAAAGGAAACTTATTTTTAGGGACTTGATACAACACCTAATAGTTTTGAAGTAGTTAATGCGAGTACTTTAGTCCCGTTTATTAAGTCATCCACACTTATGTATTCGTCCACTACGTGAGCTAACTCTAATCTCCCAGGACCGTAAACTACCGCGGCGTTGATTCCGGCGTCGTTAACTATAAATCGCTGATCGTCGGTGCCTGGGCTTAATACCTTGGGTGGGACGGCCCCTAAGACCTCAATTACCGATTCTTCAAGAGTTTTTACTAGAGGTTGATTCTCAGGGACTATGACAGGTTTTGCGTGATACGTTTCTTCTAAGTCATACTTAAACTCTGGGTCAATGAGTTTTAAGCTTTCGAGAAACGCATGAAATTCTCTCCTCACGTCATCAATGTCCTCATCAATGAATCTGCGATCAAATTCTAAAGTGCATAATTCGGGCACCGTATTTACTTTGGTACCGCATTTTATGATGCCTAAACTTATCGAGGATTTTTTAGCTTCCTCTGGAACTACGTTATACTTAGTTATCCTCTCCTTGAGTCTTGGTGCGAGGTAGTGTTCTATTAGGTGTAGTAGGGTTGCCGCCTTATAAGCGGCGTTAATACCTCGATAAGGCATTGCTCCATGCGCTTGCTTACCGTAAATCCTTAACTTCCACCACACAGCACCCCTGTGCCCTATACATATCCTGTCAACGTTTAGAGGCTCGGTGATTATTACGTAATCAGTCCTGTTCTTACTTATATACCCTTTTTCAACTAGGTAGTAGGTGCCTGCATTCTTAACCCCGGTGGTTTCTTCGTCAGGAACGAAACTGAATTCAACGGTTCCGCGGAGTTTATACCCTGCTCTCCTAATAGCCTCGACGGCATATACCATGGCGGCTATCCCGCTCTTCATGTCGCTGGCGCCGCGACCGTAAATACGTCCATCCTTCAACACCCCGTCATAGGGAGGCACGCTCCAACCACTCCCGGCAGGCACTACGTCATAGTGTCCGTTGAAGTGGAGGCAAGGTCTTTCCTCAACGCCTTTAAGCCTAGCTAACACGTTGATCCGCCTATATCTAGGCTCGGCGAACGGGACTAGCTCAGGGAATCTCTCGGGAGGTACTTCAACAAAGTCAACCTCATATCCTAAATCACTCATCCTCTTACCTATTAATCCCGCTATCTCGGGGTAGTTAGTGCCTGGCGGGTTCTCGGTAGGGATCTTTATGAGGTCTCTCAAAAACTCTATTAATTCGTCTTGTAAGGCATCGACTTCTTTAAGGATTCTGTTCTTCCACTCCATTTAAGTCACCCGTTAAAAGAATAGCTTCCTCACATCCTCGGATGGTTTGGGAGTTATCAGCGAGACTACAATGTAGGTAACTAAAGCAAATCCTATCGAGTAAACGACTGGATGCAGGTTATATACGTTGGTACCGTATCTCGCGTACAACGCTATATAGGAAGCTAACCCAACCAACATTGACGCTACCGCACCGTATTTATTGCCCTTACTCCAGTAAAGACCTAGGACTAGAGGGACTAGAAACGCAGACTCTAAACCCCCTATAGCGTATAAGTTAATCCAAACGAGCAGGTCCGGAGGCTTATAAGAGAATAGCAGGCTTAAGATACCTATGACTAAGGTGGTCGCGAAAGATAGCATTTTTACGGATTTCTCCGAAGCTCTTGGATTCACGTAGTTCATGTATATGTCTTTAACCACCGCTGAAGCCGCTAAGATTAGTTGGGAATCGACAGTGGTTAATATAGCTGATAAGGCGGCTGCCAGAACCATCCCGGCTATAACCGGGTGTGTTATAGTTATGGCTAGTTGCGGGATAGCTAAATCACCTCTCTTCAGTCCCGGAATGTAGTAAGCTGCGAAAACGCCTGCTAAATGCATTAAAAGCAACATCGCCGCACTAGCGATAGTGCCGATGATCATGGCGTTATGCAACGATTTACTGTCTTTGTATGTTAACGCCTTAACCGACACGTAAGGTAATCCAACAACGCCTATACCGACTAAAACGAAGTAGCTGCTAACCCATAATGGATTTAACCCTCCTCCCACACCGTAAGGCGATACGTAACCCACGTTAGTATTCATTAAACTCCTCGTAATATTCTCCAGCCCTCCAGCGTTGATTATTGACGCTACTACGATGCTCGTAGATCCTACGATCATAACGATCCCTTGCAGTATGTCAGTGTATGCTACAGCCCTATACCCCCCTATAGTAGTGTAGATTATTACTGTGAGGAAGAATATTGTAAGCCCTATCTCATACCTTAAACCAGTAGCGGCTTCGTATATCGTGGCCCCGCCTATGGCTTGCGCGGTTATCGCAGCTATCATGAAGAGAGTGATGGCTACAGCGCCGATCAGCGTGACTAGCCGGTTATTCTCGTATCTCACCCTCAATATGTCCACGAGCGTGACAGCTTTTGCTTTCCTAGCTACTATAGCTATCTTCTTCCCAATTAAGCCCAGGGTTAACCACATAGTGGGTAATTGAGTCATCGCTAGAAGAACCCACCCGTAACCAAGCCTGTAAGCAGTTCCAGGCCCTCCTATAAAGCTACCGGCACTTAAATACGCTGTGACCGTGGTCAAAGCTAGAACCAAACCTGTCAACTCCCTAGACGCGGTGAAGTACTCTAGTATGAAATTAGGTGCTTTAAGAGCTTTTTTATAAGACCAGTAACCTATTATGTAGAGACCGATGAGGTAAGCAACCATAACAGCAATAATGGTTACATCCATCGCAAAACACCCCCTACTCCAAAGGCACCTCCTTAAAGAATAGCTTCACAACAAGAATCAATATCAGCGAGAATACTATAGTACCCAAGACACAGCTATAGAAGAACCAGTCAGGAAACCCCATTATGAACACGTACTCTGATGGATTTCGAGAGCCTAACCCATACGCGAAAGCAGCCCACCACACCATGTAAGCCAAGAATAACACCAGAAGTATGATAGCCTCTCTCTTAGCTATCTCATATCTAGGGTCTCCGCTCATATAACAAGGTCACCTCAAGAATCTTCTTACTTAAATCTCTTAAGAAGTTCAAGAAAATAGTCGTTGTCTTATGTCCAAGAATTCTATTAGTAAATATAAAAAGAGTGTGAAACCTCCTTCACAGGAGATATACCTTGAGTACGTGTTATAAGAGGTTTGTAGGAAAAGTTGTCCTAATTGTTGGAGGGGCTGGCGGGATGGGTAGTGTGGCAGCTAAAGAATTCGCTAAAGAAGGTGCTAAAGTAATTATCACAGATATAGACTTGGTGCGGGCTACGAAGGTTGTTGAGGAAATTAGCGCTTCAGGCGGTGAAGCGTTAGCGCTAAAGTGTGACGTAACTAGAAGTAGTGAGGTTAGGGAAGTTGTTGATGCTGTTGTAAATAAGTATGGAAAGATAGATGTCTTAGTGTACTTTACCGGTATTTTAGGTGAGGTAGCCCCTATCTGGGAGAGTTCTGAGGAGAATTGGGATAGAGTAATGAACGTCAACTTGAAGGGCGCTTTCCTGTTCTGTAGGGAGGTAGCGAAACATATGGTCAAACAAAAAAGCGGTAAGATAGTTACGATATCTTCTGTCGCTGGGAAAGACCCTAACCCAAATATGTTAGCGTATGATGCCTCTAAGGCAGGTCTTATAGGGTTCACGAGAGGGTTAGCCCTGGAACTCGCTCCCTACAATATAAACGTTAACTGCGTAGCTCCAGGCATTACTGAGACTCCCTTCCTTAAATTCATGACTGAAGAAGCGAAGATGAGATCCGCTAGTTTAGTACCGTTGGGGAGAATAGCTAAACCGGAAGAGATTGCTAGGGTTGTGTTATTTCTAGCATCGGATGAAGCAAGTTACGTGACTGGTGCAACGTGGAACGTGACCGGCGGTAGATGTCCTTACTGAGAGGTCGTTAATGAGTATGAGCTACGGGAAGGTGCTTATAGTAGATCTCAACTCCTTGAGCACGCGGGAGATCACGTTAGATGAAGCTGTCATTAGGGACTACGTTGGCGGTTCAGGACTTAACGCGAAGCTCGTGTATGAGCGCATAAGAAAATACGGCATGATGAGCCCTCTCAGCGACGAGAATCCGCTGATTTTCTCTGTGGGCCCGCTAACCGGTACGGGTTTCCCATTCACGAGTAGATATTACGTTGCAGGAATCTCACCACTAACAAACGTGTATGGTCAAGCGTCTTCAGGGGGGAGATTCGGTCCTGAGTTAAGGAGATGCGGTTATTGCTCTATAGTAGTGGAGGGTTCTTCTGAGAGGCCCGTATACGTTAAGATCGATAGCAACGGTGTAGAGATTAAGAACGCTACGCATCTTTGGGGTAAGGGGGTTTACGCTACTCAGGAAGAACTGCGTAAGGAGTTTCCGGGCTACTCAATAGCGTGTATAGGTCCTGCAGGCGAGCACCTAGTTAGGTATGCTGCCATAATAAATGATGAAGGGAGGGCCGCGGGGAGGACGGGTCTGGGAGCGGTGATGGGTTATAAGAAACTTAAGGCTATATGCCTGAAAGGATGGCTAAGACCTGACGTAGTGAGGAGGGAGGAGTTTCTCAACACGATTAGGGAAGCGCATGAGGCAGTCAAGCAAGCTCCGGCAGCTAAAGTACTTCATGAGTATGGCACGAGCGGGATGTTAGAATCGTTACATGAGTTAGGCGATGTCCCTATAAGGAATTTCCTTATGGGTGAGTGGGATAAAGAGAAGATGAGGAAGCTCTCCGGCGTAACCATAGCTAAGACAATCTTGAGTGGTAGATATTATTGTGAAGCGTGCCCAGTAGGTTGTGGTAGGGTAGTTCGCGTTAACGATCTTAAGGTTGACGGGCCTGAATATGAGACGGTAGCTTCTTTCGGGCCTCTCTTACTGAATGATGATTTAAAGAGCGTGGTTTACGCTAATCACTTATGCAATGATTACGGGTTAGACACTATATCGACTGGGGTGACGATAGCTTTCGTGATCGAGTGTTTGGAGAAGGGTCTCTTACCTAGATCTAGCGAGCTAGATATTAGCTGGGGGGATGGGCGTAAGGTTGTTGAGCTCATCAAAAAAATAGCTGTGAGAGACGGTGTGGGGGATTTGCTAGCTGAGGGTGTTAGGAACATATGTAGTAAGATGGGGAAGGATTGTGAGTCCTTCGCTATGCACGTGAAAGGCTTGGAGATGCCGATGCACGACCCTAGAGCTTTTAAGTCCTGGGCTCTTGGTTACGCTACCTCTAATAGGGGGGCATGCCATACCTACGCGCCCGTATACTATATCGAGAAAGGGTTGACCTTCCCTGAAATAGGGTTGAAGGAACCGTTAGACAGATTCGACGCTGCAACCAAGCCGAGAGCGGTAAAGCTAATTCAGGATATGGCTGAGTTCCTTGATTCTATGGTTATGTGTCGATTCTGTCTATACTCAGGCATTAATCTTTCCTTAATACTAAGAGCGTTAAATGCGGTGACTGGGTGGGGTGTGAGCGTGGAGGAGAGTATGCTGGTAGGGGAGAGAATATTCAATCTGAAGAGATACATAAACAACCTATTAGGGGTGAGGCGTGAACACGACAAGCTACCGCAGAGGGTTCTTGAGCCTTCTAAACCGCCTGGGGGAACTTTAGGTAACACACCTAAAGAATTTGAGGAAATGCTCGCGGAGTATTATAGGCTGAGAGGGTGGAATCCTGATGGCACTGTTTCCGAAGAGAAACTTAAGGAGTTAAAGATATTGTAGGGTGGGATGAAACATGGTGGCTCTAAGCAAGAAAAAACTTAAAATTGCCGTAATTCCCGGGGACGGGATAGGTCCTGAAGTAATCGCGGAGGGAGTTAAAGTGATTAATGCTGCGAGCGAGGTCTTGAACATCAACGTTGAGTGGGAGTACTTCCCGTTTGGTGCTGAATACTACCTAGCCACCGGTAAGCTAATCTCGGAAGACGATCTAAAGACCCTCAGAAAATTTGACGCGATATATTTTGGAGCTGTCGGTGATCCTAGGGTTCCTCCAGGGGTGTTAGAGAGAGGTATAGTCTTAACTTTGAGGTTCTACTTCGATCAATACATAAACTTGAGGCCTGTCAGATTATTACCGGGTGTTGAGAGCCCGCTTAAGGGGAAGGGACCTCAAGACATTAACTTTGATGTGATAAGGGAGAATACGGAAGACTTCTATGTAGGGCTGGGAGGTCTTGCTAGAGCGGGGAGAACGAGGGAGGAAATCAAAATGGTTCGTGAATTATATAAAGTTAAGTTCGACATAGATTTGGAGACAGATTCTAAAGAGCTTGCTTACCAAATAGGTATAATAACTGAGGAGGGGAGTAAGAGAGTTGCTGAATACTCATTTAATTATGCATTACTAAATGGAAGAACTAAAATAACTTTCGTTGATAAAGCCAATATACTCACCTACATATACTCTACGTGGAGAAGAAATATAGATGAGTTAGCTAGGAAGTATCCTCAAATAAGTTATGAGTATGAATTCGCTGACGCTATAGCAATGCATTTAGTGAAGGCTCCAGAACGCTACCAAGTAATCACAGCACCAAACCTATTCGGCGACATCCTCACAGATTTAGGGGCTGCTTTAATGGGTGGTCTCGGCTTAGCGCCGGGAGCAAACATAAATCCAACCGGCCTCAGCATGTTCGAACCCATTCACGGCTCAGCACCTAAATATAAAGGGAAAGACGTCGCTAACCCAATAGCTACTATATGGGCTGGCGCACTAATGTTGAAGGAACTCGGCTTTAAAGAAGGACACGACTTAATTCTCAGAGCTATAATAGAGGTACTTAAGGAAGGCAAGGTAAGAACATACGATCTCGGAGGGCATTCAAAAACACATGAAGTAGGAGATGAGATAGCGAGAAAAGTAAGAGAGCTAGCCCTGCGATGAGAATAGAGGTTCGCTATATAGGAGTATTAGAGGAACTAGCAGGGACTGCGAAAGACGAGATATTCGTAGAGTCAAGAAATAGCCTGACTCTCAAAGAATTAATGGAGAAGTACATACTCACCTTGCATCCCTCACTCATAATAAGAACTACAGAGAGTAAAGATCCTGTAACACAATTCACGATAGCTGTGAACGGCAAATTAGTACACGATCTTAATACATTACTCAAAGACGGTGATATAGTTTTACTCATGATCCCCATAGCGGGAGGCTAAAGTTTCTCGATAGATGGTGGTTCATTTGTTTGATCTCCACCACCTACTTCTCAACGGTCTCTTCGAACCCCCTCACCGCAGTGACTCACCGCTAGTCGCCTAGGGTTCATCACCCTACGGGTCTCGGGGGGGTTCGAGAGCGCCGATAAGAATACGGCTTAGAAGATTTAAAACCACCACAATGGAAAAACACAGCACTAGCACACCTAAGAAAGCTAAAATAATTAGCACGAATACTACGAACAACTACGAAAGCTGAAACGGTCCCACATGAAGCATACAGCAATATGAATAGAAAAATACCAATCTCTTGTTTACATGGATAACGAAGCTTTACGGCATAGGATTAGAATTGAGGAAGATAGTTGTATCTTTATTGCTATTTTGTACATTATTTAATGTCATTGGGTTTAAAAAATATAAAGTTTCCAATAGTCTTGATTTTTGAGGTATCTTTATGAGTAAAGAAAGTTCTGAGAGAGTAGCCGTTAAAGAAGGTTTAGCAACGCCTGAGGAAGCCGCGAAGATGTCTTGGGCTAAGACTCCGGAGGAGGTCTCTCGTATAAGGACTTTAGTAATTGCAGGTATTGGTTCAGCTATCCTCACCGCGAGTTCACTGTATGTTGCGTTAAGGATGGGCGCGTTGCCTTGGCCGAGTATATTTGCCGCAATAGTCTCTATGGCCGTGTTAAAGGCCTTCCATACCAACCTCAACGAAATAAACGTCGCTCATACAGGGATGACGGCAGGCGCTTTACTTGCTGGAGGGCTTGCGTTTACGGTACCAGCCTTATGGATGTTAGGCTATTCTGAGACTCCGTTCTTGCAGATTTTCATAGGCGCCTCATGTGCTGTGATAATGGCGTGTACGTTGTCCTTATTAATAAGGGATCTCATGATAGTAAGATTAAGATTACCTTACCCAGTCGGGATAGCAACCTTCCTAACCTTGAAAGCTGGGGACGTGGGTGGGAAGAAACGAAATACTTTAATGATATCTATGTTGCTAGCTGGGATAGTAGTGGCTTTAAGAGACTTACTAGGAGTTATACCGGCTACAATAATTTTCGAGGGGCTGGCACTATATAACATATTCGTAGGTATCGGTATCTATCCTATGGCTGCCGGTATAGGGTATGTTATCGGGTTACTTTACATGGGAACTTGGTTCATAGGAGCGTTACTTTCCTATCTAGTAATTATCCCTATAAGTACGAATGTTCTTGGTTATTCGCTGGATACCGCTCTAGGCTTTACCAGAAGCTTAGGTATAGGTCTGATAATTGGGGGAGGTCTCTCAATTATTATTAAGGCGGTCGTAGATTACTTTAAGAGAGTAAAGTTCTCCCTCACTCTATCTAAGCAGAGTGTTGGCGGCGGGAAGACGTTTAGGTATATAGCCGTAACCTCCATAGCTGTGTTAGTGGTTTTAGTCTTAGGAGGTGTTCTAAGCGTGTTTTCCGCTATCATAGCTATCTTAGGTGTGATAGTTACTTCCGTGATGGCGGCTACGGTGACCGGGCAGACAGGCATAGATCCCATGGAGATTTTCGGGATCCTAGTCCTACTATTTGCGATGGCTGTAATAGGGGGCATACCGCTGACGGAGGGGGTGCTTCTAGCCATGTTTGTAGCATCAGCGGTAGGGATTGTAGGAGATTTATTTAACGATCTCAAGACTGGTTACCTGCTTGAAACGCCTGTGAGAAAACAAGTGTTTAGTGAGCTTATTGGGGGTCTCGTAGGCGCGGTCGTAGGCGTTCTTACTTTGATGATGTTCGTAAGTGTTTACGGATTAAACGCTTTCGGACCAGACAAATTCTTTGTCGCGCCGCAAGCTTATGCTGTCTCCATAATGCTGAAAGGAATCCCCAACATAACGGCATTCACGTCCGGGATTATCCTAGGCATTATTCTAGGTTTACTAGGTATACCCGCTATGACACTCGGAATCGGGGTTTACCTGCCTATGATAATCACGGTACCCGCAGTACTCGGTGGTTTAGTGAGGGTGTACGTGGATAAGAAGTACCCGAAATACTCGGAGTACGGGATAATAGCTGGGTCAGGTCTTCTTGGCGGGGAGGGGGTAGCTGGAGTAATAATATCCTTGATATACTTCATCTTGGGGAGATAAATGAGGCTGACAACCATAGCAAAACCCTTCCAAGCAGGGAATATACTAATACTTCCTTTCACACATGTTGAGGATATTAAGGAACCAAGGATAGTCATAAACAACATAGAGGCTGTTCCAGAGAATGCCGTAAAGTATGATGCTAGAGTCGATATAATGGATCCCCGTACTAGAAAGCGCTGCTTCCTAGTGGAGCACGTGCTAGGACCTCTTAGGTTAGTAGGAATTACTAACGCGAGAGTTTACGGAACCGATAAAACATGGAATTTCCTGCGACCAGAGCATAGATTCGCTTACTCTCTAGGTTTAAGCCCTGAGTTCGTGGTCGGGGAGGAGGACGGGACTCAAAGACCGGGTCTAGAGGCGCTAGTTGATCACTTAAGTGATTACGTAGTGAAGACTAAGTGTAGGGTCTATAAGAGTGTGGCGGAGGAGATAGTGCATGAGAACGTGGATCCCTTCGGGTATAAAGGCAAGATAATTATATACCCCCGCAATCCCGGCGAGGGTATAACACTGAGTGTGAGGCTATTTAAAAACAGTCTTGAAAATCTCCTCATAACTGAGGAGGGTCTTCAAGACAGAGCATTACTTAAACGCATCTTACGTGCTAGAACCCCCTACTTGATAGGTCTTGAGAGTGAGGAGGCTCTTCTCCACGCAGTAGGTGATGTGACTGCAGATATAGTAGGTCTTGGGGGATTAACCGACGTAGCTGTTTCCGTTGAATTAAACTTCTTCTACCACGCTCTTACAGTAGGAGCTATAAAGAAAGCGCGATTCATTAAGGAGGTGGAAGAATGTTGATGAGTAATTATATTAAGCCGGAGGATCTCATATTAGAGTTCCTAAAATTAAACCCTAACGTGCATGTAGAGAAGAATTACTGGCACCTAATAAGGTACGGTGAAACACCGTCAATCGCATTATACTTACCGAGGTTTCTTCAAGCACCTGTTCTAACATGCTATGACTACGAATACGTAAACAGGGTGTTAGCAGTTCTTAAGGCTCTTAAGAATTTGAGGGATGGAGTGGACATCTATATCTCAACCCGTAACACAGAACTACCTGAGGCTTTCCACAGTAATTTACCTAGCCTTATAGTCGAGCCTACTGACATGAATTTCTCAGTAGTTCATAGAGGGGAGGGTGTTGCTAAGATCCTACTTAAAGAGCAAACACCAAATATCTTGTCAAACATATGGATTCATGAAGACCTTCTTAGTAAGGTTCAGAACTTGATATGGGATTTAGTGAGCACAACACACAAGTACTATCCGGTCTCAAGAGGGAGTGAGATTGCTTTTAGGGATGTATTCTTAAAGGGAGCCATTGTTTTAGGTCTTGACTATATTAAGATTGAGTGTGAGGACGGCGTAGAATTAGGTCTCAGGTTTCTACTACCGCCGGAAGCAAGTGAGGAGGTCGTTAAAACAGAAATTATTAAGAGGTTAAAATCTCCTGAGAGTGTGGAGGTTTTAGACATAAGAATCATTAAGCTCCCTGCCCGCGTACTTCCTGATAGGGAAATTCATGAAATCGCATCTAAAGCATTTGCTGAGATTTTTAGAGAACCTGAATATGAGTGGTTCCCGTTTGCTACAGTATTCAATGATTTAAGCCGCTCAAACACCTCGATACTTGCTGTAGGACCGCACTCACATATTAATATAACTACCTGTGACGAGAAATTGCTTGCTCAAGAGAAAATAAAAATATTAGAGATCTTCACGTCTTTCATCTCTAAAGTAATAAGTTCTTTAGAAAAGAAGTAGTTTTTACCTCAATGATATTTTAATAGATTCCCTGCATATTTCTTTTTCCTCTTTTATCAGACCTATATTTACGTTCAGAGCTTCATAATATTTATCCGTTATAATCTCTATTTTATGCTTACTTAAGCTAGGTACTCTAATCCTAGCTGAGTATAACATTTCTTGATTAGTAGATACGTTGATATTTAGGTTGGCGTCGAAATCGCAATTATTTATTATTTCGAGAGGTATGTGTTCCTGATCTACAGTGTCAAACCAGGAAGTCCCTTTAACTATGTCTATGCACTCGCAACTCATGATAACCCCACCTTATAAGACTCTACTTTGTCCACTTATTAAGTTTTCTCACTAGGTGTTTGTATGGGTTCTGAATCTATATGTAAACTTATATCTTCCTTAATCACTTTTGCAACAACCATGGTTGATGTTCTTTCAATTATTGAGGAGTTAATCAATTGTTCTAGGAACTCCATGTACTTAGCTTTCGAAGGGAACTTACCTATCACTATGAAGTCTATATCACCTAAAACATAGTAAACTCCTTGAACATACGGGTTCTTGGAGAGAAATTTACCGATTTCATCATGGTATTTAGGGCCGTACTTGCCCCTAACTTGAATGACTACGATGTATTCAAAACCTAGCTTATCACTATCTAAGATAACTCCATATCTCTTGATCACCCCTAAATTTTCTAACTGTCTTAATCTATAGTATATGGTAGATTTAGGTATCTGCAGCTTCTTAGCTAAGTCCCGTATACGTAGCTTAGGATTCTCCTGGAGGTTTTTAAGAATGGCTAAGTCTATTTTATCTAGTTCTTTATTAACGTGTCTCAATTTGATCTCCGCTTAATTTACGCTCTAAAGAATTTATAAGTTTTTCAAACCACCATCAAGAGTGAATTATTTCCGTTCAAGAATACCCCATAACAGGGATGATTCATGAGTACAGACCCTTACTTAGATTCCCGCGGGAAGTACGTGATGAGGGGTATTGCGCTATATCATCCCATAACTATTGATAGGGGGAGGAACGCTTTACTGTACGATGTTAACGGTAAGGAGTATGTGGATTTCACTTGCGGTATTGGTGTGACGACGTTAGGTCACGCGAATCCGGAGCTGATTGAGGCTGTCGAGACTCAGTTGAGGAAGTTATGGCATGTTTGCTTTATGGTGATGAATTACGCGCCTTATGTGGAGCTCGCTGAGAGGCTAGCTAAGATAGCTCCAGGAACATCCGAGAAGCAAGTCCTACTACAGAATAGTGGTTCCGAAGCTATTGAAAACGCTGTGAAGATTGCTAGGCAGGTTACCGGGAGATACTATGTAGTAGCTTATGAGAACTCCTTCCACGGGAGAGGGACTTACGGCTACGCATTAGCGGCCACAGGTAAGTATAAGCCATATAAGGTAGGTCTTGAGCCCATAGCGCCTGGGGTTGAGTTCATACCATACCCATACTGCTATAGGTGTCCGTTCAAGCACGAATACCCGCAATGCGGTCTCGCCTGCCTAGACTACGTGAGGAAGTGGTTTGCGCACGCTAGAGTACCCCCTGAGAGAATCTCAGCCTTCCTCATGGAGATAGTGCAGGGTGAGGGAGGGTTCGTGGTAGCTCCTACAGACTACGTCAAGGAACTTAAGAAATTCCTTGACGAGAACGGAATACTGTTAATAGATGATGAGGTGCAGTCAGGCTGGGCTAGAACGGGGAGGATGTGGGCTATAGAACACTACGGTATTGAGCCAGACATAATGGTTACGGCTAAAGCAATAGCTAACGGATTACCGCTTTCAGCAATCATAGGTAAGAAAGAAATAATGGAGAAAACATACCCGGGAAGTTTCGGAGGGACCTACGGAGGCAACCCGGTATCGTGCGCTGCAGCCCTCAAAGTAATAGAGATAATGCTGAGGGATAAAATGCCTGAGAGAGCTGAGAGGTTAGGTCAGATAATAAGGAAGAGACTAAAGGAGATGTACGAAAAATACGAGCTAATAGGGGATGTTAGAGGGTTAGGCGTGATGCAGGCCATCGAGTTAGTCAAGGATCGTAAGACTAAAGAACCTGCAACAGACGAAACATCAAAAATCATCAATAAAGCCAGGGAGAAAGGCTTACTACTCTTAAGGGCCGGAATATACCAAAACGTGGTTAGGCTACACCCACCGCTAACCATCGAGGAGGAATTACTGAGTAAAGGCTTAGACATTTTAGAAGAGTCCTTGAAGGAGGTTGTGAAGGGGGTGGGGTAAGGTGTCGGTGTTACAACCACCTAAAACACACTACGGTAAGATGAAGCTCTTCATAAACGGCAAGTGGGTGGAGTCAGCTACAGATAAGTACACACCAATCTACGATCCGGGAAAGGGTGAAGTAATAGCTGAGATGCCTCTAGCCACAAAAGAGGAGGTTAATGAAGCTATTGAAGCAGCGTATGAAGCGTTTAAATCCTGGAGCACTATGCCGGTACCGGATAGGTTGCAGTACATCTTCAGGATGAAGTACCTGCTTGAGGAAAACAAAGAATTACTAGCTCGCGTAAATACGCAAAACCACGGTAAAGTAATCAGGGAATCCAGGGGTGATTTGAGGAGGTCTATAGAGAATGTTGAGGCCGCTATATCGGTGGCATACTCTCTAGCTAAGGGGGAGTATCAGCAAGAGATCGCTAAAAGCATTGATGAAATCCTGATCAGGGAACCTCTCGGAGTCTTCGTCGTGGTAGGTCCTTACAACTTCCCCATAATGATACCGTTCTGGTTCATACCGTACGCGCTGGTATTAGGTGATACGCTGGTCGTCAAGGTCAGCGGCACGACACCCCTGCCGATGATGGTGACTCTAGAGGTCCTGGCCGAGTCACTACCGCCTGGAGTTCTCAACCTAGTCTACACAGATCACGAACTCGGTGAGTACTTAGTAACACACCCGCTGGTTGAGGGAACCGCTTTCGTAGGCACAAGCACCGCAGCCTTAAGACTCTACGAGCTATCAGCCAAGCACGGCAAGAGATTCTTAGGCGGTGGCAGCGCCTCAAACTACGCGGTCGTAATGCCTGACGCAGACCTAGAGAGAACAGTCCACAACCTCAGAGACTCTAAATTCGGTAATACAGGGCAGAGATGTCTAGCGATCCAGAACATCGTCATCGTAGGGGACGACGACTTCTACAACAAATTCAAGAATGCCTTCGTGGAGCTAGCTAAGAAGATTAGGATAGGTTACGGGCTAGACGAGAGATCTGAGATGGGTCCTATGGCGAGCAGAAAGTATAGGGAGAACGTGATTAAGTGGGTTGAGGTAGGGTTAAGCGAGGGTGCTAAGATAGTCTTGGATGGCAGAGATTATAAGAATCCGGAATACCCGAACGGATTCTATATAGGGCCCACAATACTTGAGGACGTAACCCCTGACATGAAGATTGCTCGAGAAGAAATCTTCGGTCCCGTAGCCAACCTACTGAGAGCGGGGAGCCTGGATGAGGCGATTGAGTGGGTCAACAAAAATAAGTATCATCACTCAGCATCTATATTCACTAGGAGCGGTAAGTGGGCTAGAGAATTCATGCATAGAGCTTACGTAGGTAACGTAGGGGTTAATATAGGGATCGCCGCACCGGTAGGCTGGTTCCCGTTCGGCGGGAAGAGATTAGCAGGTCTAGGCAGCCACCACCCGCAGATGGACGTGGTGGACTTCTTCACGGATAGGAAGATAGCTATAGTAAGGTGGTGGTAGACCTAATTTTTGATCATTGTTCGAAACCTACTTAACCTTCTTTTTAAGTTAAAGCGTCTTTATTCGTTGGTGATTTAATGTTTAATAAGGTTGTCGAGCCTGACGAAGCGTTGCAACACGTAAGAGACGGTTCAGTCATCGCTGTGTCAGGTTTTAACATGATTGCTACACCGGCATACTTAATAAGCAAGCTCTACGATAGATACTTAGTCAGCGGCCACCCGAAAAACTTATTCATTATTGCCGAGACATGCCCTGGAACCCCTGGCAAAGGCTTAGATCTTGTTGGAAAGAAAATGATTGAGGGTAAAGACTACGACTTCTTGAGAGGGGTTTTAATACCTTTCTATGGTTGGGTCCCTAACATAGCTAAGCTCGTTGAGGAAAACGTGATTGAGGGTTATAACTGGCCTATAGGAATTGTCTCACACTGGTTTAGAGAGGTAGCTGCCGGCAGGCCCGGAGTACTTACTAAAGTGGGTTTAGGCAGCATGTTTGACCCGAGATATGGTGGTGGCTTAGTAAACAGCTTGGCTGAGGAGAGGAGGACTTGCAGGGTAGACTTGATTACCTTAGGCGGTGAAGAATACCTGATGTATAGGTGTCCTAAACCTAACGTCGCTTTAATACGCGGTACTACGGCTGATGAAGCAGGCAACATATCTATGGAACACGAAGGGGCCCTACTCAACACGCTAGCTATAGCTCAGTCAGCTAAAGCATGCCCGGAGAAGGGGGTGACCATAGCTCAAGTTAAGAGATTAGCTAGAGCTGGATCCATATGTCCTAGGAACGTTCACGTGCCCGCGCCGCTAGTGGATTACGTCGTGGTAGCTCCTGAGACTCTGGATTTCCACGGGCAGACAGACAGCATCTTGTACGACCCGACAATATCCGGCGAGATCATGCCCCCGGAAAAACTCTGAAGTCTTCAGTCCTGCAATTAAGTGTTAGGAAAGTCATAGCTAGGAGGGTGGCTCTCGAGCTAGCGTCTCTGGTAGCTTCTCTTGGGAGGCCAATACTAGTTAACTTCGGCATAGGAATACCTGCTGACGTCACGTCAGTCATCGCCGAGGAAGGTATAGACGAGTTTATTTACACGACCGTTGAGTCAGGTCCTTTCGGCGGGGTTGCTTTAACAGGTTCGGACTTCGGGGCTTCTAGAGGGTACTTCGCCGTAGTACCTATGGCGGATATGTTCACTAATTACGAGGGAGGAATAATAGATGCTGCCTCACTAGGATTCATGCAGGTCGATGAGTCAGGCAACGTAAACCCCGCTTTCCTCTCCGGCAGGATGCCTGGCGCCGGCGGATTCCCAGTCATAGCGTTCGGAGCCCCCAACCTATACTTTGCCGGAGAATTCACGGCGGGCGAGAGAAGAATAGAGGTATCTGAAGGTACGTTGAAGATAATTAAAGACGGTAAGGTAAGCAAGTTTGTTAAGAAGGTTTACAAAATAGTTTATAGCGGAAGCTACGGTGTCAAGAAAGGTCAGAAAGTCCTTTTCGTGACTGAGAGAGCTGTATTCAAGTTAGGGGATGATGGGATAGAACTAGTCGAGGTAGCTCCTGAAGTAGATATAGAGAAAGACATACTCGCTAAAATGGAGTTTAAACCTAGGATACCTAATAACGTGGCGTATATGAGCAGGGAATTGTTTAGCGAGAAACCAATGAATCTAAGAAACTTAATAAGTGAAGCTCTAAGAAAGTAAGTCTTAAACATCTATAACAGATTTATTTATAAACTCCCTTACAAAAACAATATTAGGTGATCAATCTTGGTTTACCTCAACGAAAAAGCCCCAGATTTTAAGTTACTGGACACCGACTTAAAGCTAAGAAGCTTATCGGAATTTGTTGCTAAGGGAAGGTATGTCGTGCTCGTGTTCTTCCCAGGAGCTTTCACACCCGTTTGCACTAAGGAACTCTGCTCTTTCAGAGATCGTATGAGCGCGCTCAACAAGCTTGACGCTGAGGTCGTAGCTATAAGTACTGACAGCCCCGTTTACTCTAAGAGTTTTCAAAGAATTAAACAAACTTAACTTCACGTTATTAAGTGATTATAATAAGGAAGTCATAGAACTATATGATGCAGTCCTCCCACAACTAGGTAACTTACCACTCAAAAAGCTAGCTAAGAGAGCAGTCATCATAGTAGACCCTGAGAACATCGTTAGGTATAGGTGGGTTTCAGAAGATCCTGGAATAGAACCGAACTACGACGAGATCGAAGATATTTTAAGAAAGCTGCGTGAAGGACTCGTCTCCTAACTCCCCAGCCAAACCCTAACCAACGTTGATGTGGGACCTCAAGTTATAGGATGGCTTGATTCCCAGCATCATGAGCAGTTCGCAAGCCATACAGTACTTCCTCCCGTAAGCTGTTGGTTCACCGCATATGGCACACCTCGGTAGTTCAGGGTAGTTTGCGTAATGACTTACGTACTTAACTAATACTGTGTCCACCCTATTTATTAATTCAAGCAACACACCCGGTTTTTCTCTCTCAAGCTTATAGAGGTATTCCCTAATCCTAGCCCTGAGTGAGGGGAAGTACCTGAGGTAAGGGCAATCCGATGTCTGGAACTCGTAACCTATTAAGTGTGCGTAAACAGCTATCTCTTCCTCGTATATCTTCCTTAAGGGCTTCACTTTACGCACGAATAATTTGCTGAGTATGGGCCCGTTCGGTAAGGTCTGAACGAGTCTGAAGAGATCCCCTCTAAGGATGTTCATGACGATAGTCTGCGCCTCGTCATCTAAGTTGTGGGCTGTCAAGACTTTAGTATACCCTAATCCCCTAGCTACCTCATTGATCGCTTTCCTCCTCAAAATACCGCAGAAAGTGCAGGGACTTACCTTAACGTTCTTACTGAACCCTAAGCTAACTAACTCAGTCAAAGTGTAACCGACGTAATCTTTCAGACTCAATACCACGACGTCAACCCCGTACACACTAGCTAACTTCCTAACCTTCTCGACGTCCTCCAACCTATTATAACCCTCTATCCCCTCAACAATGGTTACCACACCTATCTTAGACGGGTCATGTAATTTGAGGGCTACGTCCAGGAGTACATAACTATCTTTACCTCCTGACGCAGCAATCATTAAGCGATCATTACCTGAGAACATGTTAAAACTCACGACCTCCTTCCTAACCCTGGATACTATGTCGTTTACGAAGCACTCCCTACACAAAGCCCTCCCAGTATGCCTCTGCATCACCGCAGCGTCGCGCTGACCACACACAGCACACTTCATTGAGTAGTACCGACCTCAGGTAGTGTTACGAGTTATTAAATTCTTCCACAGCAACTCCCTCAGGTTATGCAGGACCGGAACATCTAGTTTTGAACATAAGGTTACGTCCTTACCCTTTCTAAGCCCTACGTATAGAGCTGCCCGCAACCCAACACTCAAGGGACTCAGCACGTCATTAACGCATGAATCACCAACGTGAAGTATTTCTTGAGGTCTTAAACCCAGCTTCCTCACCAAGTACCCGTAAATCCTTGGGTTCGGCTTATTAAGACCTAAACTAGAGGAAGACACTACCACGTCAAAGTAATCAGCAATCCCGACGTTCTTAAGCATCGCTATAACGCCCCTCTCAGGGAATGAGGTATTACTAACTACGGCCGTTTTCAAACCCAATTCCTTAATTTTAGGCAGTACTTCATAAACCTCGTCATTAACTTTAGGAACGAAATTTCTGGTAGACTCGACGTAGATATTCGTTAACTCCCTGAGTTTCCCACGACTTAACTTAATCCCTAAAGCTAGGGAAACTAACTTAATCAGTGATTCAGCGCTGAGAAACTCCCTAGCGAATTTTAAGGATTCGTAAATACTCAACACGTCTTCTAAGGTCACGTTCCCGAACTGGCTTAGGGCCTCGTGTATAGCTCTAACACGCATTAAAGTATATTTCCTCACATCTTCCTCATCCTCGTAAATCAAAGTAAACCACAAATCAAAGGAAACCGCTCTCATACGTTCCCACCAACGTAACCCAGCGCTTAAACTCATACTATATAGTGTGTTTTCGGTAATAACTTAATTTAAATAGGGTTTATGTTGATTTATTAGTGAATTAATTAGAAGGATTTGGGAGTGCTGAGAGGAGTTGAGGATACCGCTAGACACGCTGTGTGTGAAAACCGGGGTGTTGTGCCCTAGGTGTCAATCCATAGTTAGGAGTGGCTCTGTGAAAGAGTATGAGGTAGACGTGATGAGGGAATTACTTGATTTAGAGGAGCTCCCTGACTTTAAGTTTCTGAAAGATATGGAGTACGTGCGCAGCGTGACGAGCGAGGGAGCTTTAGTAATCATATTGCAGGACGTGAAGGATAACACGCCAGACCCTAGATCATTGAATAAACTCAGCTGGGTATTAAGTGAGAAGTTGAAGACCAGGGCAAGGATAATAACCAACACTAAAGACTTGAAGGAAGTCGTGAAGCAATTAGTATTCCCGGCTCGAATAACTAGCGTGAACACTATATGGTTGCCTGACGGCACGGTCGAGTACGTGGTCAGGATACCTAAATTCGAGATGAGAAACCTACCATTCAAGAGAAGGGAAGTAATAGAGGATATACTAACCCAGATCACGGGCAACGTCGTAAGAATAAGAGCTGACTAACAAACCTCCTTCTCCAGACCGTTTGCCATTAAAACATGAGACCTTAGTCATAACGCTTTTAAGTCTCACTTAAGGTTTTATTACGGTGTCAAGATGCCGGTAACAGATCCTGAAGCAATGAAAATCGTTGAGGCGAGAGTACTCAATAAGCTCGTCTGCAGGAGGTGCGGCGCGTTAAACCCGCCGGGAGCTACGAAATGTAGAAGATGCAGGAGCAAGTCCTTAAGACCTAAGAAAAAGAAAATAGGTATTAGGAAGTAGTGTTTCTGAACTTTTCTCGGTACCCCGCAAACTGAGATCTCTGATTAAAGCGGCTAAACCTTTATGCCGACAGCGCTTAACCTCCTGCTTATTAGTTTCTGCTCGTCTTCATCAAATAAATTAAGTCTTTCCTTCAACGTCTTGAAATCAACTTTTAAAGCCTTATTTCTGATTAAGTCGCTAATATAACTTAAGGTCTCTAAGTCTTGCTCCCTACCCGCTCTAGCTTTCAGTAGTATGTAGTCTTCAATCCTAAGTATCTTTACTTCAACCCCCTCAATCTCCACGGTCTCGGCCTCCTCCAGCATTTCCGGAGGCACGTAGAGATCGTGTATATTCTCATACAGCTCAACCACGATAACGCACTCACTACTTAAAACGCATTCAAGACTGGGGGTACCCCACTCAGTACTACCTACGCGACACCCAATTCTCTCAGCTACTTCGAGAATTAAGTCCTCGTCAAAAACAGGGGAAATAGTCGTGGTGAATAAATCGACGTCATCCTCCAACTCCCTCACGCCAAGCCTTAAAGCGTACACAGTGCTACCGATAATAACCCCCCTAACACCCTCATCACCCAACCTCCTCAAAACCTCGGCTAAGCAATCGATGCCGTAAGGCAACGCACACACCTCATACCAACTAGAAATTACCGCACAACCTTAAATACAGCGACAAAAATTTAAATTTTCGGTAGTCACTACTTAATTAGCCGGGGTGGCCGAGCGGTCTAAGGCGGCGGGCTGCAGTGGTTTAAGCAGTTGATACCCGTTATCCCGCGGGTTCGAATCCCGCCCCCGGCTCCACAAACCCTAACATCAACTACTTTCAGGCTATGGAACCCACGCTTCGAGAGATTGTGTTTAGCGAAAAATAAGTTAAAAAGTAGTGATAAAAAGGAGGATTTGTCTCCAGCCTTAACGTTAGGGGAGTGCTTGCACACCCTGCCTCTTCTCGTCCCACGTAGGTATTGGGTATACCGGCCGTGACGTGGCGATTTCAGGAGGCCATATAGCCACGAATCTGCCTCCCTGCCACTGAGATAGTATCTCTTTATGAGCTATCTGCTTCCCTGTGGTAGGGTCTATTTGATAGAGTCCGTAGAACGTAGCGAGTTTCATGGTGTTTAATACGTTTCTGACAGCGTCTTGGTTAAGGCTTTGTGCTTTCTCTATAGCTCTCGCCAGAACTAATATCGCTGCTGCGCCAGCGCCTGCGTGCTCTGACGGGAATTGTCCGGGGCTAGCTACTTGATTATATAATTCGAGGAACTTATCCTCGGTAGGTCCGAACCACTCATACCCTAATGCTTGAGCGTCGCTAGGCGTGTAAGAAGCTCCGTAAGTCCACTGATTAGTGCCTGCCCAACCCTCAGCTAAGTTCCCTAAAGCGTCCCTGAATGACTTGAGGCTCGGTACGAAGCCCATGATCATGAGCTTAGCGTTTATGTTTAGCTCAGCTAGTTGCTGAGCAGCCAAGATACCGTCAGCTTCGTGAGCACATATAACGATTACGTCAGGCTTCTTCGCAGCCATCTCCGTGAATATCGGGGTGAAGTCTCTGATATCTACCGGGTAAGACTTATTGAAGACCACGCTTAAACCGAGTTTTCCAGCCTCTTCAAGAGCTCCTCTAGCTAAGTACCTGTTATGCTCGTCTTCCTTAAATATCACAGCTATGGTAGCGTTGGGATCCAGAGTCTTAATCATTTCCATAGCAGGCCGCATCTGGTAGCTGGAATGAGTCGATACCATAACCAAGTTCTTATAGCCCTGCTCGTGAATCACGTCTCCAGTACCCATCCAATTAATCATCAGCTTGTTATACTTGGCCGCGACAGGGGCTGCAACCATCACCAGCGGAGACCCGTAAGGCCCCAACAAGAAATCAACCTTATCAACATTGATGAGTTGCTCGTAAAGACTTGAGACAAGCTCTTTATTAGATTGATCATCATAGTACTTCAACTCTATCTTCACCGCCTTATTACCTATCTTAATACCTCCGTAGACTTCGTTAATCCACTTGATCGCCGCTTGAATCCCCCAAAGACCTTGATGGGAAGCGTAAGAATAGGAACCGGATAACCCTAACGTCAAGCCAACCGTTATCTTATCGGGGATTTCCTCAGTAGGCTTAGGAGGCGCTACCACGAAATACCAATACAAGAGTCCGGCAACCACTATAACGACAAGCACTAACGCTACGATTACAGCTGGTTTCAAAGCCATGGAACACCACAATAATAGTTGGATACTAAGGGTTAATAAACTTTCAAGGTAGTTAAGCCTTCGTGAGTGAAAACCAGTCATTTATGGTGGGGTGTGTGCCCGACGACCTAACCGTAGGCTGATGTGTGAAGCCCTAGCTAAACTAAGGGGGGCCGTTCATTAAGACGGGGACGGCTCATAACCCTAGGTACCTATAAAGTAGTTCGTCTTTCCCGAAATCTTTCTTTAGTACTTCGTGCTCTATTCTTCCCTGATTTATCAGGTATATCCTGTCCGCTACACGCGTGGCGAGCAGAACCTTCTCCTCTACGAGCAAGACCGAGACGCCGAGTTCGTTACGGAGCTTAACGACGGTCTCCAGCACCTCGTTAGCGAGCTTAGGTGACAAGCCCAGCGTCGGCTCATCCAGCAATAATATCTTAGGGTTCGTCATTAAGGCCCTCCCTATAGCGAGCATCTGCTGTTGTCCGCCGCTCAACGTTCCGGCTTTCTGGGTACGTCGTTCTTTTAGGATGGGGAATAAGTTGTAGACTATCTCCATTATGTTCTGGATCTCCTTATCTCTCTTTATGTTATAGAGGTAAGCACCCATGACCAGGTTTTCCTCAACAGTCATGTTAGGGAATAATTTCCTGCCCTCAGGCACTAACGCAATACCCTTCCTCACTCTCTCATGTACTGGGAGCCCTGATATCTCCTCGTTTAAGAACTTTATGGAACCTCCCCAAACCTTCAGGAAACCAATGATTGCTTTGAGGAGCGTTGTTTTGCCCGCGCCGTTAGGGCCTAATACTGCGACAATCTCGTTCTTACCTACACTGACCGTGGCACCCCAAAGTACCTGAACTCCCTTATACCCCGTCTCAACATTTTCAGCTCTTAAAACTACCTCACTCATAGACCTTCCCCAGATATATGTCCTTAACTACCTCGCTATTAAGAACTTTGTCAGGCGTGTCATCCATCATCACACGACCCTCGTGCAGGAAGACAGCTCTCTCCACATACTTCAGCACCCTCATAACGTGTTCTACTAAGGCTACCACGGATATGTTTTCCTGCTCCGAGATCCTCACGACAAGACCCATTATCTTATCGACTTCAGCCGGCGGTATCCCCGCAACTATCTCATCAAGTAGCAGTAGCTTCGGTTTAGGAGCTAAAGCCCTAGCTAATTCCAGCAACTTCTTCTCAGGTGACGTGAGGTTTACCGCTAGCTCATCCTTCTTGCTGTGAAGACCTACTAAAGAAAGGATTTCCTCAGCTCTAACTCTAGCTTCCATAATGTCTTTTATGTCTCTAGAAAACAAAGCACCAACAACCACGTTATCCAGGACAGTCATCCCGGCAAAAGGTCTCGGTATCTGGAAAGCTCTCGATATACCGAGATATTTTCTCTTGAAAGGCGGTAGTTTCGTGATATCCCTACCCATGTAGAATATTCTTCCGGAGTCTAAGCCGAAAACCCCGCTTATAGCGTTGAATAAAGTGGTTTTGCCCGCGCCGTTAGGGCCTATTATAGCTAGCTTCTCACCCTCCTTAATGATTAAGTTGACGTTGTTGAGTGCTCTAATGCCTCCGAAGCTTTTCGAGACGTTCTCAAGCCTTAATAATTCTTTACTCATACCCAACCCCCTAAATAAGTAATGATTCGATCTTACTCCCCTTAAACCTCCTCCTAAGCCACCCTACGATGCCGTACGGGAACATAACGCACATGACCATGAGAGCAGGAGCTAGAGCCAGGAGCTGGAGTCCTGGGAAGCTTACCGTGAGCACGTATTTCAAGACGCCGTATATTAAGCCGCCTATCACAGGCCCCGTGACGGTGCCCAGACCCCCGAGCATGGATATAACTATAGCTTCAACAGTGTAAGAGACGGCGAAAGCTTGCGGGGGGTATATAGCCACGTCTTTAATCATCTTACCCGCTCCCAGCATGCCGGCGAGCGTCGCGCTAATCACGAACACTATGAGCTTATACCTCACCACGTTCACCCCCATAACGTTCGCGGCCTCCTCATCCTCTCTTAAAGCAGCTAGACCATAACCTAGCCTAGACTTAATCACTAGGTATATGCATAGAATCGTAACCGCGTATACCGTGAAGATTAGGTAGTCAGCGAGTTCTGAAGTAACGAATATGAATGTATCGTAGTTGTAGGACTGTATTAAGTCATTAGCTATCACGAGACCGCTACTACCACCCCAAATCCCGGTCCCCTCAATCAAGTTTTTAAGACCTTCGTTAAGACCTATCGTAGCTATCGCGAAGTACGCGCCCTTCAACCTCACGCTTATCCACCCAACCGCTAAAGCTAAGATTAACGCAAGTATCCCTGCAACGGCAAAAGCACACGCTAGAACCACCGCGAGTGGTGGAGGGCTTGAGGCGGAGAGAAGATATTTTATAGTGGCTCCGCCGCCGTACATACCTAAAGCAACGAAAGCCACGTAACCAAAACATACGTAGAGAGTTAACCCGGTAAATAGGTTGAAGACCTCGCTAAGCGCTATGTAGAAGAATAGTATTGATAAGATCTGTCTAGTCTCAGGTATTCCTACCCTAACGAAGAGTAAGATCAGCGAAACCAAGAACAAGATAATTAGGGATCTGTGAGTCCTGATATCCAAGACCATCACCTCTTCAAAAGTCCTTGAGGCCTGATTAGGAGTACCAGCAAGATCATTGCGAACGTCAAGAATCTGGTCATAGAGAAAGGATTCCCAACGTTAGCGAGTGATAGCAACATGTATGAGAGGTTTTCAATAATGCCGAAAAGCAGGCCCGCGAGAAAAGAACCAAAAGGTGATGTAAGCCCTCCTAAAACAGCTATCGCGAAAGCCCTGGTTGTGTATGGATCACCCATATACGGCTCTATACCCCCTGAAACGAATAGGGTTGATAAAGCCCCGCTCGCGACTGTTAAGCCGAGCGCTATAGCCAGGCTTAACGCGTAAACCCTGCTCACGTTAACCCCGCATAACGCGGCCCCCTCAGGATCCTCCACAACACTCCTGATCGCGTTCCCGGACTTGGTCCTGAATAAGAACACGTAAAGCACTAGAACTATCACCGCACTAACCACGCCCCCGATCAATCGCGTTAAGGGATACTCATAACCAAATATGTTGATGCTCCCTAAACCCCATGTGAACCCTCTTGGCGAGGCACTCCAAGAAAACTTAGCCACTTCCTGCAAGAAAATCCCGAAAGCAAACATTAAAACGAGTGAGATTAGTTCTGGGCCGCCAAGCACGCGAGATATGAGACCATGATACAGCGCGAACCCCATGAAGAACCCGACAGCAAAAGCCAGCAATGACGAAACCAACGGGGGAAGCCCTAATAACGCGAAACACCAGTAACTAATGTACGCGCCAATCATCACGAAACTGCCGTGACCACTATTAAGAATCCTTAAAATCCCGAAGGTAAAGCTAAGACCTATTGTAGCTAACCCGTAGAAAGTCCCTAGCATGACTCCAGCAATAGTAACGAATATGACGTACTCAGCCGTTACCAATATATCACCACATATAAGAAAACTAAAATCTCACCCTTATAAATATTGCTGACCCCCGCAGATACCTACAGATATCCGCAAGGTGTGTGCTAGTCTAGCAAGCGATGAGCCCAACACGTAATATTTTAATATTGCCAACATATGTTAGTGGGGAGTTTGATGCTCGTCAGACTTCCATATAAGTTTCGTTCTTTCGAGAGGAGGAGGTTCGAGACGGATATATTATTAAATTAGTAATAGTGGTGAACACGTTATGAGAGAGCTGGCTAAGATGCTTAACTTTTCTTCTAAATACTCCATAGAGACTTACGAGTTGATGTACCATCTTCACTCACAGAAAGGTGAGTTATACATAGTAGAGATGCTGACGGAAAGTTCAGGAGCTATACATCGTTCTAGGCTGGTAGAACAACATCCTAAACAACGCGATACTCAAGATATTGAAGGAGTTCCCGTATGAGGGGGAACCGCCTAAACCAAGAACTTACGAATACCGTAAAACAAACGCTAGGAAATTCCTTGATGAGATATTATCAAGGAGTGAGCTCTCAGTTGCTTAAGGATTTTAGGTTGGACGGTAAGGCGGTGATACTTACAGACGTAGACGACACCATGCTACCTATGACGCAGGAAAGCCCTGTGGAGGGGTTAAGAAGTTTCTTAAGTGAGCTAAGAGTGCTTGGAGTCGAGGTCGTGCCGGTAACGTTCAAGACATTCATCGAGGTTAAGGAATTAATGAGTAAGTTAAGCCACGAGTTCCCAGCATACGTAATTGAGGGGGGCTGCGCCATATACGCGCTCAGAGGCTTCTTGAGGTGGGGCTCCGGACGCATGGTAGGTAGTTACGAATTCTTAGAGTTATGCAATCCTATAAGTACCTACGAGGAGTTGCTAACGTACATAGAGGAAAGCCCGGATTGCTCAGGGAAAGCTTTAAGACTCAGTAAAGCGGAACCAAAGAGCGTGTCGAGAGTCCTAGGAATACCTACGGAATTAATCAAGTTATCTCAAGCTAGACTCTATAGCGAGGTATTTATTACACAGCACAACCCCTGCAGAAACTTCATAAATTCCGTGATTAGAAACACAAGCCTTAAAACAATCCAAACCAGGAGAGCAGTACACATACTGGAGGTGGATAAGGATAGGGCGGCACGCGAGCTCCTGAAGCGAATCAACATAGTAGGGAGGGAAATTCTGGTTATAGGATTAGGTGATAACCCTGCTGACGAAGGGATACTGAGGAATTCTGACGTGCCAGTCGTAATATCTGAAAACAGGGTGGAGTGGTTTAAAAAAGCCTACTACTTAAGAAGCCCTGGAAAACCACCCGACTCGTGGATCAAGGCGGTGAAGCAAGCTTTAAGCGTCGCAGGCTTATACTTCTAGCTACGAGTAATTAAAGCTCCGACGCCCGTGCTTCAAGAGCCGCCGTCAATCCCTCTTTATGATGAGGGAGTCAAGCATTCATATACCTTCACGCCACCGACATAAGTTGCTAAAACCTTAATCTCCCGCAGTGTCTTCTCGTCGATTGCGTAGGGGTCTTTATCCACTATTATGAAGTCAGCAAGCTTACCTACCTCCAAGCTTCCTATGCTGCTTTCTTCTCTTAAGACGTATGCCGAGCCGTGGGTGTATAAGTGTAGGACTTCCGTAAGCGATAGCTTTTCGTGCGGGGTGTGTTTAGAGAGTTCTATATTATCGTGCTCGCCCCTAGTTACTGCCGCGTAAACAGTCTCCCAAGGATTTAGAGGTTCTACCGGGGAGTCCGTACTAATACCTAGCGGTACTCCTGAGTCAACTAAGGTCTTGAAGGGATAGACCCAAACGGCTCTCGAGTTGCCGAGTCTCTTAAGCACCCACCAATCCGTTATGATGAAATGTGGTTGAACCACTAGCGGCGTACCTAACTCCCTGATCTTAGCGATTTGATCAGGTCTTAAAACAGACGCGTGCTCAATCCTATGCCTAGACCCGCGCGAGTCTTTAATTCTTGAGTAAACACGTAAGACTAGGTCGATGGCCGCGTCACCTATAGCGTGTATAGCTAGTTGAAGACCTGCTTCATGAGCTTCCTTAACGAGTTTTTCAAGAGTTTCCTCATCTACGAGTTGAGAGCCGCGAGTACTTGGTTCATCACTATATGGTTCTGTGAGCCACGCAGTCCTAGCACCTAGAGAACCGTCCACGAATACCTTGATGCCGCAGATCTTCAGGTAATCGTTCCCGAAACCAGCTCTCACCCCTAATTTCTTAAGAGTCAATAACAAGTCGTTACCTTCCCCTGGGTTGAGGTAAGCTCTAACCCTGACGAGTAACTTACCCTCATACCTGAGTTCTTCAAGCGCTTTAAACGCTGTTTCGTTAACGCTTACGAAACCCACCGTAGTTACTCCGAGAGAGGCTGCGTACTTAATCGCTTCCTCCAAGAATCTCTTGTGATCCTCCATCGTTAGAGATTCCCTAAACTTGTTTCTAGCCGTGTCAAGAGCTTCTTCCCTAACAATACCTGTTGCCTCCCCCTCCTCATCCCTTAACACGTGAGGAGAGTCACTATCTATGAGTCCCGTGATCTCCATAGCCTTAGTATTCAACACAGCCGCGTGCCCGCAGACACGAATCAATAACACGGGCTTATCGCTAACCACCTCATCTAAGTCCCAACGAGTAGGCCACCTACCCTCCTCAAAGAGTTCCTGATCCCATCCATGCCCGAAAACCCACGAGCCTGACTTGCTAGCAAACCTCCTAACCCTATCCTTGAGTTCATCAATACTTCTAACACCCCTTAAGTCAACAGTGCTCAAAGACATCCCAACCCCGTCTAAGTGCATGTGCGCGTCAACAAACCCAGGTAAAACTACCTTACCCTTTAAATCAATTAAATCACACCCAAGCAACCCGCTAATCACTAAAGCATTTGATATACTGCCGGTGAAGATGACCCTACCGCCAGCGATCACTAAAGACTCGGAAGTTTTTAAAGGATTATACGATAGGTATATCTTACCGTTAATTAACGTTAGACACCCTCCCAAACAGATCACTCATGAATATCTATTCGTTAACTTCTAAAATATTCTCAACCACCCTAAGCACCAAAGTTCTTCGGTGAGAGCTTGGACGAGTTAAGACCTTCAAGAACCCTAGCCATCAACTGAGTATCGTGTCTAGCCACAACATCACTATGAAGCCCGACATGAAGCCGAGCGTTGAGAGACTCTCATGACCGTACCTATGTGTTTCCGGAATCACCTCGTGACTAACTACGTATATCATTGAACCAGCGGCAAGAGATAGTGTTAAGACCAGTAAAGTAGTTGTCGTGGAGGACAGTAACGCCGCCGCCAACGCCATTAAAGTCTCGCTTAAGCCGCTTAACACGGAAATACCTAGAGCTCTCTTCTTGCTCTTCCCTGCTATAGCTATCGGGAAAGAAACCGCAAACCCTTCCGGTATATCCTGGATCCCTATAGCTATCGCTGTGGCGAGACCTACGGAAGAGCTAACGACGGAGGAACTGCCCACTGCTAAGCCCTCAGGCAGGTTATGTATTAAGATAGCCATGGTCACGAGCCACACGTGCTTCATTCTATCCCTCATGAATGAAGGCCCTTCATAACCCTTCAGTAAATGCTCGTGCGGTATGATTCTATCCAGTAAAACGACGAGCGCCACACCGGCTAAGAACCCTGCCGTAACTAAGGAAACCCCGCCCAACTCAATAGCAGGTAGTAAAAGACTTGTGAACGACGCTACGGTCATGACCCCGGCACTGAATCCTAAACCCACGTCTAAGTGTTCCTCACGACCTTTAACCCCGATTAACCCTGCAAGCCCTCCTAAGGAAGTCATTAAGGCTGGTATCAAGCCGAGCACTAAAGCTCTCAAAACAACGCTCTCCAGCAACTCGTTCAACTCGTCTCACGCTCCTTGCTGTGGTGCTGGGAGTGATATTGCCTACACCTTCGGCACGCTTCTTTCTTGAGTGGGGTGACCCCCCACCGTTTTAGGAGCTAGCCAATCTATTACCTCATCTATTTTATCGCTGACTATCCTGACCACTATAGGACCTAGTGGTGATTCACTGTCTAAGGTCACTAAGGTAGCTCTACCTACGTAAGCGCTTTGCTTATTAAGCTTGAACTCCGTTGTGTTACCTGCCTTGTTATTAAGCAGTACGTTCCTGAAGGCGTCAAGGATCCTTTCCTGTCTTAAGAGTCTGTGAAGCTTTACCAGAGACTCTATCTTGTCGCTTTCACCGACTAGTTTGTTGTAAGGGTAGTCTTCAATAATTTCAATCTTGCTTAGGTTGAAAAGGTTAGTTACTGCTTTCACGACCTTATCCTTGTCTTCAGTAGGCCTTATCTCACACGTCACTGTTAGCATGAACATCCTTCAAAACCTCCTCAATCATCCTCAACGCTTCCTCCACAACTGACTCTATATCCCTGCCTTGATTAACCACTATTAAGTCAGCCATAGCTATGACGTTCCCTAGACCTAGCTTAAGTTCCTTGAGGTCTCTCTCAAGAAATTCTTGATAGTTTTTTGGATCGTCCTCTCTACCCCTACTCAGCAGTCTCTTAAACCTTTCCTTAGGTGATGCGTGAACAGCTATTAAGATAACGCTAGTCTTACTCCTGAACGTATCAACCTCCTCTAAGTTCCTAACTCCGTCAATCACGTAGAGAGAGCCCTCGACAATACTGGCTAGGACTAGCTTAGCTACCGCGTCAGGACCCATCTCCTCCCTCAACTCGTTAGCTAGCCTCATTAAGTTTTCCCTATCTATGGGGAGTCCTCTCCTAAGAGCTTCTGACCTGACGAAATCACCCATATTAAGTAGTTTAGCGTTTAAACGCTTAGCTATCCTCATAGCAACCTCTGATTTACCGGCTCCGGGCATTCCAGTCACGCATATTAGCACCGCCTTCACGCCCTCCTAAGCATTTAACTTAGTGAAACATAAGTTTTGAGGGTATTCACGGATGTTTAAATCCGCCGCCCAAACCTTCTCACTTACCTACCCTAAAGCTCTCTAAAGTTTTCCTGGGCTGTATCTCCACTTGCGTTATGCCTTTCCTCGCCGGTAGTGACACGTTATAGATTTTCGTACCCCCTATCGATGCCTCAACCACTCTAGCGTTATGTGCGTGCGCGTGAATCACGACGTCCGGTTTAGCCTCCTTCACTACCTTCTCCATTAACTGCGACCCCATGAACGGGTAGATTCTCTCAGGCTCGCCCTTAACTGTTAAGAAGGTTGGCGCGTAGTGGGTGATTAACACCACGAGCTCGGCGCGTTTTTTAGCTTCTTCGATTAGAGACTTAAGTATTTTCGGTCTCTCCATGTAGACTAGTCTGAGTTCCGGCTTATTTCTTTTCTGCCAGTACGTCAGCCTATCTAGAGAGCCTCTAGAACCTATGAAAGCAACGTTCACGCCCCTAATATTCATTAAGGTCATGGAATCGTTAAGCCACAGCAACTCAGGGTACCTGCTTATGAAGACATCCTCGTACTCGTGGTATTCCTCGTTACCGAACACCGATATGACCGGGGTGTTAGGGAATTTCGTCTTGACCTCATCGACTATGACTTCTAGCTCGTCAGCCTTACCCTCATCAACCATGTCGCCCGCGAAAACACAGACATCAGGCTTAAACAAAACCATAGATCTTAGCGAGGCTTGAAAAATGTGGAGATACCTCCTGCCGTGTACGTCCCCGACAGCACATACTTTGATGGGCTGCATCATACATCAGCCTCTAAAACACAAAATAACTTGAAGGTTAATAATATGTGGTTTCCTAAAGCTCCGGCCACACCCTCATGAACAGGCCCTTCGGTCACGTATTAGCTTATTAACTGGTTTGCAAGAGAATGCTAGGTGGGTTTAATGGGTATATTGAAGGGCGTGAACGCGTCAGGACATCTAGGTTGGGTGACTAAGAACTGCATAATATGTAGGAAGTCCCTACACGTAGGGAAAGACATCCTCTACACCTGCAGCAAGTGCGGTAGTGATAAAGTGATTATTTGTTCAGGTGACTACAGATCCCTAAACGGTAAGTGTCCTTACTGCCATTCAGACTTGACGCCACTCTTATAATTTAACGGGTTTTGTTGAAGACTTACTCAAATTTTCGAGTCTTTTAGGTTTTTATTTTTAATCCCCGACATATATTCTTCTTGAAATCGAGAAGAGGTGCTTGAGGGTTAAGCGTCGTGTGTAAGTCTAGTGAGTCTCCGGAACTTGGTATAGAAGGCTTAGACAAGCTTTTAGGAAACTTCATCTCCCCGCCGTATAATATCGTCATAGCAGGGCATCCAGGATCCGGCAAGACTACCATGGCTTCCACCATATGCTACTCTAACGCTCTTAAGGGACGTAAATGCTTGTACATATCTCTACAAGAAGATAAGGAGAAACTCTATGAGTACATGAGCAAGCTAGGACTTAATTTGAAGGAAGCAGAGTCTAAAGGGCTCTTAAAATTCATCAAGATACCTATGTCGCTCGATATAGAGGGGGTTGCTGAGACAATAAGTAAGTTTGTTTCCGAAGAAAAACACACAGTCGTAGTGATAGATTCCCTAAATCCTTTGCTAGACATCCTCGAGAAAAACATTGAGAAGAGGTCTTGGCTCCAGAACTTCTTCTACACTATTTCTCGAGTAATCAACGGCTTACTCATATTAATAGCTGAGATGCCGTACGGCTCCCAAACCGTTGAGTTAGGGAGTATAGAGTTTGTCTCCGACGCGATCCTAATACTAAAACATAGAATAGATGAGGGCTTCCTAGTCAGGACTCTTGAGATCAGGAAAGCCAGGGGAGCACCGATATTACTTACTGAGGTACCCTTCTCAATAAGTGAGGGTAAGGGGATCGAAGTCTGGGTACCAGCAATACTGGAAGAAATCAACGAAGTAGGAAAACAGATAGAGGTGCCGTCGTGAAACTGTTTTGGTTTTCATGTAGGTTTGTTAGGGTTGGTGTTATTCTTTTGCTATGATTATTACGTGTACTTTCTTTCCGTGTAGTTGTTTAGTCTCGTTTTGGTATTCTGCTAGCGGGTAGAGTACTACAGCGTTTTTTCTAAACTTTATCACGGAACACTCAGCATATATGAATCTAGCCATTATTTGTCACCAACACTGAATACCGACAAAACACTTATAAGCTTTAAAGCAAGTGTATATATGTTGGTGAGCTACTCTATGAGGGGTGAAGAGCCCGTCGTTAATGAGGCTCTTAAGGTTAGGGCTCTCCCCGAGGGTAGCTATGACAAGCTCCTAGAATTCCTGAGGCTCTACCGTGATGCAGTTCAAATAATCGTAGATAGAATTTGGAGTATCGATGAAAAACTCTCTAGGAAGAAGTTGCACAGACTATTCTACAGCGACTTAGTCTCAATGGGTTTCAGAGCACACCACGCTAAGGAGATATACGTAAACGCCAAAAACTTGATGGAATCAGCTAAGAATAACGGCGGTAGAAAGCCAGTACTCAGAAAACTAAGTGCTAGGATAGACAAATACGACTATAAACTAGACTTAGATAGCATGACACTAACACTGAAGCTCCACAACAATTACGAGGTTAAACTAAGGCTAGTAACGCCTAAAGAAAGAGTTGAGAAGTTTAGGAGTTGGAGTAATTATGAGTTAGTTGTGAAGTACGAGGACAATGAGTTCTGGATATCAATATATTTCAAGAGAATCGTTAAACTGCTGAAGCCTAGAACGGTAATGGCTATAGACTTAAACTTCGGTAACGTAACGTTAGCGATATACACACTCGACGGTAGGAGGGTGAGGTTGAAGAAGCTTAACACACCTCACAAAAAGATACTAACCCACAAAATATGGATCGAGAGAATACAGAAGAAGTATCCGAAGTCATGGAGATTCATTAAGGGTGTTAGAAAAGCTATTGAAAGACACGGTGAGAGGATAAGGAATATCTCATGGGATTACGCACATAAATTGGGAGACTTAGTAGCTGAGCTAGCGTTTAAACACAACTCAGTAATAATCCTCGAAGACCTAGAGAAACTAAAAGAAAACAATAAGAAGGGTAGGAGGTTCAATAAGAGGCTGGGGCTGTGGTTCTACCGTAGGATACAGTTCTGCGTAGAGTACGAGGCTATGGAGAGGGATCTCGAAGTAGTTAAGGTTAACCCTAGGGGAACATCATCGAAATGCCCTAGGTGTGGTGGAAAACTGGTTGAGGATGGGTATAGGGTGCTGAGATGTATGAAATGTGGCTTCGTAGGAGATAGAGACGTTACCGCAACAATAAACATCTATAAGAAATACATATCTAAACACTCAAGATGTGGGGTCTCCGGGGTGGCCCCGAACGCCCCCAAGCCCGATGAGAGCCCGAGCGGGATGCAGGGGAACAAAAATGAGGCAATGACCACAGAGAGCTGAACCCCGCGTTAACCCTCCTAGTCATGGAAGAACTACATTCAGTAGTAACACGCCGCCTTAAAAACAGGTGGTCAAAGCCGAGCCACGCTCTAATATGTTATGGTGCGAGCCTAAGACAACGAGCATCTAAAATCATACACAATCTATAAATGCTCGAGTATTGTCTTGCGTGCTCTATACACGATGTAAATGAATAGTAGGAGTGTGAAGGTTAGGAGAACAGCCATTAACGGTATTATCTCGTAGTAATTTGTTGTGTAAGCCATTATAATGGAGAGTACTTCTAGGACTAGAAACCATGAAATAAAAAACAGTATTGGACGATATTCTTCACCGGAAATCAAAAACTCCTCCCCTTCCTAACCAAAACATACCAAATACCCATTAATGCCGTGGCAGCGACCACCACCGCGAGTGCCAGCGTTGTTGAGTCAAGTGTCTTCGAGCTAGTGGTAGGCGATGTCGTAGTCTCTGGCAGGGTTCTTTGAGTTGTTGGTGACGTACTTGCTGGTGTGGTGGTTTCAGTGATCGGCGCGCAACCACCGGTCCTACATATTTCTACCTCGTCGATGTATAGAGTGAGACTATCACTCAATGTCCCATTATATAATAACGCGACTTCCACGATATTCGAACCCCACGGCGGATTATCGAATCCCAAGTCGTAGTAGCCCGGCTCCGTCTTTAATTGTATAACAGCCTCATCATATACTCTCGGCGGGTAGACCGGTAACGAAACCCTCAAAGCTAGCTGGCTAGGCTTACTACCCCACGCCCTAAGCCTAATCGTATAACTAGTGTTCTGGTAAACCCAGACTAGCTGCCCTAATTTCAGGCCTGCCGAGCCAGGCCCCGGAGGCTTCAACACAACTCTCAAAACACCGTTCTCTACACGCGTGTTCTCCTCGTCTAGAACATCCAGCCTACCGGAGAAGTACCAGTCGTCAGGGTTATCCATCGGCGTGTTAGTTAAGTCTATGGGGTCCTCGAAGCCCCCGTTAACTATCCTCTCTAACGTAGCACTTGGGAAGCCGCGTGTTCTAGCCAGTAATTCGTCGTCACTATCCGATATGTTAGCTGCGAAAGAGTATGTCGGCTCGTTAACTCTAAACACTTTTATCCAATCGATATACATCCTTGCAGGGAACGGCGTAGACTCATCCGGCTTCCCAGGCCAGTACCCCCCAACCGCAACGTTTACTATCAAGTGGAGTGATTTATTAAAAACCCACACACATCCACGCCCCTCGAACTCACCCCTTGTCACGATATGGTAGACCTGGCCGTCCACAAACCATACTATGTAATCACTCGTCACCTCAACACCGAATACGTGGTAATCCTGCGAGAAATCCGTGCCGGCCGGTAACCTAAACTGTGATTGAACCCCTCTAGAACCATAACAGTACGGTGCGTGCACAGTCCCGTATACAAGGTCCGGCTGATGCCCGAGCAACTCCATTATATCTATCTCCCCACAGGAAGGCCATGCCCTAACATTTTGCAGCGACCACTCCTCGCCGAGAAGCCATAGCGCGGGCCACAAACCCCTCCCCCTAAGCAGTTTAGCCCTTATCTCTATTCTCACGGGGGGAGTTATCCTCAGTTTCCCGATGGTGTCAAGCCTTGCCGACGTATAACCGTATTCCTTACCCGTGGATGGATCAACGAATCTCTCCCTACGCGCCTCTATAACGAGGTTGCTGTTCTCTATAAACGCGTTCTCTCTCCTATAATACTCGAGTTCCCCATTACCCCACCCGCATAGATCAGGACATCCATCACCAACATTGAAATTCCATACCGATTCATTAATTACCGGCTCGCTGAAGTCTTCAAGCCATATAAGGGTGTACCGGTTTTCCTGCCCCGCCCGGGAACCAACCTCTATGAATGTATCCACGCGGGAATTATTTATAGTGGGTGGAGCCACCAACAAAAATATTAACGCTAAAACCAACGGTTTGAAGAGCTGTGACCTCATCTCTCACACCTAGAACTCCCACTTCTTATATAGCGTGGGCACGCTCTCCAATAATTGCTTCGTATACTCGTCCCTCGGACGCAATAACACCTCGTAAGGCGTTCCCTCCTCCACTATCTTACCCTTATGCATGATCATTATCCTGTCTGACACAACATAAGCTAATCCGAGATCATGCGTAATAAATAACACCGTGGTTTTACGATCTTCACGCAACTTCATAAACAACTCGAGGATCTTACCCCTAGTAGACACGTCCAGCATTGATACGGGCTCATCCGCCAGCAAGAGTTTCGGCTTAATTATCCACGCCCTAGCAATCATAATCCTCTGTAATTGACCGCCAGACAATTGATGCGGGTACTTACCGAGGGTTTCCTCGGGACGCAACCCAACCACTTCCAGCGCCTCCCTAATCATGCTCTTACCCTCACCCGAGCCCGGCTCCACCCCGATTAACTCGAGGCCTTGGTTCAACACCCTATCGATCTTGTAGAACGGGTTGAAGTTCGCAAACGGGTTTTGGAATATGACGTGGACGTTTCTCCAATACCACTTCAAATCCCTCGTGGTCCTCAAATCGCGCCAAACGTTCCTGCCCTGGAACACTACCTCGCCGCTCGTCGGCTCCAACACTCTAAGAATCATCCTCGCCAGAGTTGTTTTCCCGGAGCCGCTCTGCCCCGCCAAGGACACTATCTCGCTCTCTCCCAAAACGATGTTGACGCCGTCTACGGCCTTTACGGATGTTCGCTTAAAGAAACCTGACTCAAAAATCTTCGTTAAATTCCTCGTTTCAAGAAGCGCCTGACCCACCCCTACCACCCCTTCTCGTAAAGCCAGCACGCAACGCGCCTACCACCCCCGACCTCTATGAGGGGCGGCTCCTCCCTCCTACATCTATCCATGACAAACGAACATCTATCCGCGAATCTACAACCAGGTGGTGGATCCATTAAATTAGGTGGTTGGCCCGGTATGTACCGTATACCCCTCTTCCTAACCTCCGGCTCCAGAGACAGGATCGAATCTATCAAACCACGTGTGTACGGGTGTAACGGATCCCTTATGATGTCTTCCGTGGAAGCTTCTTCAACTAGTTTACCAGCATACATAACAGCTATTCTACTAGCAATCTGTCTTACAACCGATATATCATGTGATATGAAGACCATCGAATCAATTATTTCCTTACTGACTAGATCCCATAAAGTCTTAATAACCAGTTTCTGAGTAGACACGTCGAGAGCGGAGGTTGGCTCGTCTACAATTAGTAACTCAGGATTTAATAATGTTGAAATAGCGATCACAGTCCTCTGAGCCATCCCACCACTCAACTCGAATGGGTAGCGGTCAACGACGTACCCAGGCAAGCCGAGCACTTCAAGCCGTTTTCTAAGCATGTCTACCGCTTCCTCCATCGATATACCGGGATCGTGACTCCTCAAAACATCGTATGCCACCCTCCTGATCCTAAGAGTAGGCATGAGAGCAGACATCGCTTCCTGCGGAATAATCGATATGTGGCTACCCCAAACCATCGTCTTTAACTTATCCCTACTCATCTTAGTGAGGTCTAGGTCCTTGCCCTCCCTCGTCTTCAACACAACGGATCCACCCTTGAAGTACAGCGGTGGATTAACGTTCATCATCATGACTTTTGAAAGCGTTGACTTCCCGCACCCGGACTCGCCGACAAGACCCACAACATCCCCTTTCCGTATAAGGAGGGAGACGCCGTCCACTGCCCTCACATCGACTTCTCTATTCAACACCAAGAGACGGTAGTAGGCTTTCACGTCCCCTAATACCAGCCTCTCCATGACAAGACACCTACATACCTCTTAGCCTCGGGTTGAATACCTCGTCTATACCGGTCGCGATGAGCAGCAACGATATTGAGAGTAGGACCTGGAGTAGGCCAGCCGGTATAAACGTCCACCACTTACCTAGTATGAAGGACTGCGTTATCGCCGCGAAGTACAGTATCTTGCCGAGAGTCATGATGTTCATCGGGGTTAATCCGAGGATGCTCAGCCCAACCTCCCCATTTATCCCAACATTCATGTAATTCACAAACATTATCAGGATATATGTTGCGAGATGAGGCATGATGTCCTGGAATGCAATCCTCAGCCTACCATACCCTGCAAGCCTCGATAAATAAACGAACTCCCTCTCCTTAAGAGATAGTACCTGAGCTCTAACAGCTCTTGCAAAACCAGGCCACGCCGTAATAGCCAGTACAGCCGCTACGAGCTCTAACCTCGCGTTTTCATACCCTATATAAGTAATAATCAAGATAGCGAGTAGCACGCCAGGTATTATCATCACTATGTTGGTGAAGGACATCAAGACCTCGTCAGGAATACCCCCCTTCATACCCGATAACAACCCTATCACTAACCCGATAACGACCGTAAACACGCCCGTCAAAACCCCGACATATAGTGAATTCCTTATCCCATAGAATATCATGGCCAGCATATCCCTCCCGGAGCGATCCGTCCCAAGCGGGTAGACATCGTTTGGAGGAACCCACGCAGGATTGTTTGTGTTGAACGGGTCGACCGGGTATAGAACAGGGCCTAGAAACGCGAGCATTAATTCAAACAACAATATTCCAAACCCGACCATAAACCTGGCATTATTGAACAACACGTATAATAGCTCCACTACCTTCATAAAGACACCCTACTCACTCTTATAACCGAGTCTTATACGCGGATCAATCAACACGTAAACCAAGTCAACAATGAAGTTCGCAAGCAGGACAGTCGCTATCAATATCATGAATACACCCTGCACTACAGGGTAATCCCTCGCGCCGAGAGCCCTAGCGAGCAGGATCCCCATCCCCTGATAATTGAATAATTGCTCCGTGATTATCTGGCCGGCTAGAACAAACCCCATCTGTATTCCGAGACCCGTAACCTGTGGTAGCATGGAGTTCCTCAACATGTACCTAAATATTATACTGTCTTTCACACCAACACTATTGCTGTATTGTATATACGGCGATCCAAGCTCCATAGTAGCGATTACCCTCATCCCTATTATCCAGCCCCCAAGCGATGGCAAGACGATAGAGAGGAATGGCAGTACGTAGTGCTGGAGATAACTAGTGATAAACTCCGGCGTTAGTGAGGGTTCTAATGTAGGGTCGTATGCAGATCCTGATGGCAGGACCTGCAGGTTAACTGCGAATACGTATATCAATGTCATGGCGAGCCAGTAATACGGTATCTGAGAAATAATCATTCCAATAACAACATTCGTCTTCTCTAAAACACTCCCACGCTTGTATGCAACATAAGCACCCACGTAGTTGCCGATAAACCACGCCACAATATTTGCCGGCACCAACAATAATAGAGTCCACGGCAAGTGCTTCGCGATGAGGGATACAACGCTCTCCCCGTATGCCTGAGTTGAAACACCCAGGTCCCCCCTGAAGCTCCTCACAATCCAGTTCAGGAATTGAGCGTGTAAAGGCTTATCCAGGTCGAAGGCCTGGACTAGTCTCCGCTGGTACTCACTTAGTAGCTCAGGCGATGTAGCGCCTGTCGTCAAACTAACTACTAGGTTTTGAACAGGGTTTCCCGGCACCGCACGAGGAAGTATGAACACAATCAAGAGTGAAATAAAATACGTGGCCACGAGAAAAAGAATCTTTGTTAAGAGGTACTTGTAGACGGGCCTCACTTAAACCCCCTACCTCCTCCCCCTCACAGCAAACCTTACCCCTAGAATCACCAGCATCGTAACTACTACTATCACCACGAGTATTAATAGCTGGCTAGATACCCCAGCACCTGTCGGAGCTTGTGTAGTAGTGGTTGACGTAGCTGGCGTTGTCGTAGTAGTCGTTGCTGGAACCGGTGTCTCGAATCGCTGCCCAGTCACGTTCGCCAGCATCTCCAGTAGCTTAGAGTTTGGTATTAAGATCCCTCCCTGATCGACTGGTTTAGCCCAGCTTGGCTGGGTTGCGTTCACGCCTTTCTGCCTAATACCGAATAGACCCCACAGTGATAACGAGTATTCTTTGTACGGAGCTACCTCCGTCCACCACGGGTTACCCTGGCTTGGCCACCCCTCCCAGTACTTAGTGGAGTACGCGTACCACTGAACGGTGTACGCTATTGGTATTGACGGTATGTCGTTATATATGATCTCCTGGATCTTGCTAAAGTACTTCATTCTCTCCTCGAAGCTGAACGCGCGGGATGAATCCTCTATTAGACCCACTAGCTCTTCCCTCTCAGCACTACCCGTCTTATTATACCACCCCCAGTTCCCAGTAGGCGGTGTTATCCTGGGGTCTAGTAGGAATCTGTACGTGTCCCATGGGTGAGTGAATGTTGGTGCCGGCGTCCAACCAAGTAGTGTGACATACGCTCCCCCCGTCAAGTAGCCCCAGTATGCGCCATAATCGACCGGATAAGACTGCGCGTTTATTCCAATGTCTTTCAGGTCTCCAGCTATTAAGTCTGCTGCCAGCATCCAGTCAGTCCAGCCGGATGGGACCATTATAGTTATGTTGAGGGGTTGCCCATTAGGTAGCTCCCTGAAGCCATCCCCGTTGACGTCCTTGTACCCTGCTTGTTCCAGGAGTTGCTTCGCATAAGTACTATTTGTAATTACCTTAGCGTCCGGAGTCCCCCAATAGCGCCTCGCCAGCGTTTCATTGATGTATACCCTGTATTGCGGCAGGCTCTCAAAGACAAAAGACATCGAGGCCTGTGTTGTATACCCGTAGAAGGCCTTCTGCATTATCTCATTATAGTCGATCGCGTAAGCCATCGCCTTCCTCAATACCGGGTCTCTCAAGTAATCCAACCGGTTGTTAACGAATAACACTAATATCTGGTTCGGCCTGAAATAGGGCGGGCTAGGATAGTACGTCCTCACCCCATAAGACGCGAACTCCCATACGTTTGGTATGAATATCCCACTCCAGTCCACACCACCACTCTGCAAGTCCAGTATTACCTGCTCGTTACTCAGGTATATCCTGTGAACCAAGTATTTCGGGCCCGGCACTCCGAAGATGTCCTTACCCCACCAATCATCTACCCTAACATACGCTACTCTGAGCTCGTCGAAGTAGTAGAGTTTATAAGGGCCTGAAACCACTTGAGGAGCAGTATACGTATCGCTACACGTGTCACCGCAGTTCCTCCACGATATGATATTGCTCTCCAGCTGCTTATACGCGTCTTCAAATACGTGCTTGGGCACTGGGGTTAACTGAAGCGTGTAGAATAAGAACATGAAGTAGTTATTGGTTGCATTATTAATGTAGAATTCAACAACTCCATCACTTACAGCCTTAACCCCAGACACATATATTTGCGAGCCAGCAGCAGGCCCGCTTCCAAGCTCCAGCGAGGTCTTAAAAGTGAATTCAACGTCGTAAGCCGTGATCGGGCTTCCGTCACTCCACTTCGCTTCCGGCCTAATATAGACTCTTAGAGTGTGATTGTTAGGGAACTCAAACCTCTCACCGATCACCGGTATCCACGTGTCTAATCCAGGGACATACTGGAATAATGGGAGATAGAGGAACCCCCCATAACTAGCAGTACCCCAAGTCTGTGACGGAGACAGCGGATTCCAAGTACTAGGCGGACCCCACTGCGCACCTGTCACAAACATCGTCTCCTCCCTGGGAAACTTCACCTGAGCACTAACGGTTTGCAGAATTAAGGAAGCTAGCAACACAGTCAGTAAAACTGATCCAACCACCCAACCCACTCTACACCCACACATTCTCGAGCTATTTCCCATAGAGACTCACCTAATTGATTACACCCCGTTACTTGTTAAATATTCACTATACATACCTTTCACTATACTTATAAACGTGTTTCAAATAAACTAGTTAATGCCTACTACGGACAACTACGAGTTTTTAAGTGTTTTATTTAAAATTCTTGTCGAGGAGAGGATATGAGGCTGGCACAATATGGAGAGAAACATCTTATACGTCATCCTGGGATTGGTGGTCTCTATGGGCATAATAATCGCTGTCTTTCTCCAGCCAACGAGTAAACCGGGCGAGACATCGACGCCTGGGTCCACACCCACTAGTACAGCACAACAGCCAACGAGCCCGCAGAATACAACCACGACGATGAGACACCCGTTTTACCCTGATAGGTATTCGAGGTACGGCGGGTGGCTTGGATTGAGAGTTGAGGGAACCGGGTTCTTCCGCGTCGCAGTAGTGAACGGGAAGTATTGGCTCGTGGATCCCGACGGATACGTATTTATATCGAAGGGCGTGAACCATGTCGACTACATGGGTGATTTCTCCCCGAGTCTTGGGTATTCACCATACTACGTTAATGTGTTGAGGAAGTACGGCTCTGCGAGTAAATGGGTTGATACAACCGTGAATAGATTGATGAAGTGGGGATTCAACACTATTGGGGCTTGGTCTTCCCGCGAACTATACGAGTACATGCCCTACACTATTAACCTGAATATCCTAGGGAACTACGGGTTTAACTGGACCACTGGGAGAATGCCTGATGTTTTCAGCGACGGCTTCGTAGACTACGTCGAGAACAACGCATACTTCAACTGCCAGCCACTCGCAGAAGACCCGTTGCTACTAGGTTATTTCCTAGACAATGAGTTGCGCTGGGGACCTGATTGGAGATCGAATACTCATTTACTCGACGAGTTCTTCAAACTATCATCAAACGCTCCCGGGAAGAAGGTAGCGGTAGAGGTTGTAAAAGAGGCTTACGGAGGAGACATCTCGAAGTTAAATAATGAGTGGGGGACTAGCTTCACGTCGTTCGATGACCTATTAACGTATAGTGGCTCGCTACCAGACACCAATACCGTTAGAAACGCTAGGCTAGAGTTTGTGAGGAGGTATGCGGAGAGATACTTCGGTGTCGCCGTCTCCGCAATTAGGAAGTACGACCCCAACCACCTAATACTCGGTATAAGATTCGCCGGGCTACCGAGCAAGACACACGAGCTAGAAGTGTTGAAGGTCATGGCGAAATACGTTGACGTAGTAACGATCAATTTATACAACACTATTTCACCGCCAAGAGACGACCTGGCTAGACTACACGAGTTGACGGGCAAACCATTAATAATAACGGAATTCTCCTTTAGAGCAAGAGACTCCGGCCTGCCCAACACGAAGGGAGCTGGGTTGACGTTCGACACCCAGGCCGAGAGAGCTAACGCAACACATCAATTTGTATCAGAGCTTATCTCACTAGACTTCGTTATCGGCTACCACTGGTTCCAATACTACGACCAGCCCAAAGAGGGTAGGTTCGACGGTGAAAACAGTAATTACGGACTAGTTAGAATAGATGACGAGCCATATAATGAAATGATCGAGATATTCACTAACCTAAACAACAACGTGGAGGAGATACATACGGGGTTAAAATAATTAATGAATGAAAACTATTTCTTTTTACCCTTGAGCACCATCCCCAGCCCTAATCCAATCACTAATCCAACTACCCCGACCACACCCGTGGTTACAGGATCCGGCGCTGTCACTGTCTGTGTTTGCGTCACGGTAGAGGTCTGAGTGTTTACAACAGTTGTTGTAACAGTGCTCGTTTCTGTCTTGGTCGTAGTTGTAACCTGAGTCTGAGTTTGCGTAACCGTCACAAACTTTGGTACAAGCTCTGGTGGCACTAGTCTTGCGTCATATAGGATCCATCCAAGCTCCGCAGCCGTACCCTGGCTCCCAAAGTATGTTGAGAACCTGACGTCGCTCCACACTATTCTATCGGCTGGCAACTCAAAGAAGTTCACTAATTGGTTGAATACCTCCCCCACGAACGGTGCTAGGTCGATGTATACCTCTCCCTTCAATACATCACTATTCTTCAATAAGAACACCATCGCAGCCCATCCACCGCCGCTCAAGGCTCTCTGTACCTCGAATACTCCGGTTACTGGTTGCCCGTTGACGATCATCGGAACATTCATTGTCTTAACAATTGTCTTGTCCCCAACCCACCCACCGAAGTCGTCGTGGAATGCGACATACACCTCCGCCCTAGCACCCCCATCATTTGAGTCTTCAAACCACATCAATAGCCCTGCCCTAACCATCGTATCATCGCGTTTGACTACCTCATAGTTTAGTTTTACATAGACTGAAGCGTTCTCACCTAGGAATTCCTGCGCCTTCACCGGTAGGGAGAACCAAGAGTACCCTCCAGCAGACGGCAACTGCGCGAATTGCGGTGGGGCCCTACCAGCGATGACTACTGCTGGCGTAGCCCAGGCTATCCCACCCCACTGTGTTGATACATTGCTTAGAACAGTGTAGAATACTACTTGGTCACTACTATTTATAAACCTCATGTAGTTTTCTCCCTGTGCGTTCACGACGTTCCAGTAGTTTGGCTCAATCCACACCGTCGTCCCATCACTTCTCGTGATCAATTGACCCGGCCACGTACAATTCTGGTATATAATACCGTTCTGCTCTACTGGGGGGTTCCAGAACCCGCCGGGCACCCAGACGAGTACCGTGTCACCTGGCTGAGGCGATATAGCCAAGGACTTTATGTCTTGTAGTGTTGACGCGTTCGTTATAACGGGTAGGACTAGGAGGCCTATTAACAAGACTACGGGTATAACCTTCTTCATTTACACCACCAACATTATATTATTGTCATCACTTATTTAAAAACATTTTTAAATAACAACAATTAAGAATTAGTGTAAACCTGCGAGGACTGATTTAAATGAAGATGTCGGAAGACTTCATGCTAGGTGCATCACTATCCCCTTTCCAATTCGAGGGTGGATTCAAGGGGGATGAAGACCCGAATAACGATTGGTGGGTGTGGGTACACGACGAGGAAAACATTATTGCCGGATTAGTCAGCGGCGACTTCCCGGAGAATGGGCCAGGTTATTGGAGGTTATTTAAACAAGATCATGACCTAGCCGAGAAGCTTGGAATGAGTACTCTACGCCTCGGAGTAGAGTGGAGCAGGGTATTCCCGAAGCCGACTCTCGACGTGGAAGTCGGTGTTGAAAGAGATGAGGAGGGGAGAGTTATAAGCATAGAAGTTGACGAGAAAGCAGTGGAGAAACTAGACGAGCTGGCCAACCAGGAGGCTGTTAAACACTACATCGAGATGTTCAGTGATTGGAAAAACCGTGGTAGAAAACTAATAATTAACCTCTACCACTGGCCCCTCCCACTATGGCTACACGACCCAGTCAAGGTAAGGAAGCACGGCCCGGATAGAGCTCCGAGTGGCTGGCTAGACGAGAAATCAATAATCGAGTTCACTAAGTACGCGGCGTACGTAGCGTGGAAAATGAAGGACCTGGCTGATATGTGGAGCACTATGAACGAGCCGAACGTGGTCTACGAACAAGGATACATGTTTGTAAAAGGAGGCTTCCCACCAGGCTATCTAAGCCTTGAAGCAGCCGATAAGGCAAAAATAAACATGGTGTACGCCCATGCAAGAGCGTATGATGCCGTGAAGAAAATCACTAGCAAACCCGTCGGCTTAATATATGCGCTACCATACTTCGAAAGCTTGGGAGGAGGCGACGAGGCACTAGAGGGGATGAAGAGCGGGGGAATATACGAGTTCCTAGACCTCCTCTCAAATGGTAGAAGCATTAGATTTACCTCGACGAGGAAGGAGCTAGCGGGGAGAATAGACTGGCTTGGCGTGAACTATTATAGCAGAGTAGTCTTCAAAATCATCAACGGAAAACCGATCGCGCAGTGGGGCTATGGATTCGCGTGCACCCCGGGAGGGGTCAGTAAAGCAGGACTGCCGTGCAGCGATTTTGGATGGGAGATCTACCCACGCGGACTATACCTACTACTAAAAGAACTCGCATCTAGATATAGCGGACTAGAATTAATAGTCACGGAGAACGGCGTATCCGATAAAACAGATAGACTCAGACCCTCATACCTAGTAAGCCACTTGCATAACACACTGAAAGCCGCGAGTGAAGGAGTCCCCGTGAAGGGATACCTACACTGGAGCCTCATAGACAACTACGAGTGGGCCCAAGGCTTTAAACAAAGATTTGGATTAGTAATGGTTGACTTCGAAACCAAGAAGAGGTATATAAGGCCAAGCGCGCTCGTATTCAAGGAAATAGCCTTAGCAAAAAAGATACCCGAGGAACTAATGCACTTAGCTAACATAGAGACCTATTTATGAAAACCTATTTTCCCCTCACAACATAAATAAAACCCGTGTTACCTTTTCTAACCGCGAATTCGCACCTCTCACCGGTCAGGACCGTGTCCTAAGACTTCCATATCGCCGTCCAGTCCACCATTTACCAGGTCTTGAACGGCTAGTATGTAGCTAGCATAGGATTTAACCTCTATATTAGCCCCGCTCTTAGATTCGTAGTCGTTAACCATGCTTCCCGCTGTAGTACCAGTTTAAACGCCCACGCGCCCATCAACCAGGTCGCTGAGGTTTTAAGATCTAAAACTACTTGCATAGCACAACTAGTATTGCCTGATCTGCATTTCAGTACAGTATTGTAAAGTCAACTACTTTCATTCTATCTATCCTCGGTAATAGTCTTGCCAGAAGCTATTACGTCTATCTGGCCAGCCTGGAGAGCCGGGATCAATCCATCGAAGTCTATAGATACGATCCCGACATCGTGACCCAGCTTACTGACCACGAGTTTTACGAGATCTACGTCCATACCAACGATCTCGTTCGCAGTCTCATTAATGAACTCGAATGAAGGAAGTCAGGGCTAGCACAACCCCTAAAACCTTCTTGGCAGGGGGCTTGAAGTAATAGTGGAAGTATGGTAAGGTAGCAATACCCACCATCATAACAGCTACTATGATGGTCGTCCACACCTTAAAATCTTCATGGCCCCCTACACTACTATGAAAATATTTTGTGACTTCCTCACAATATTGTTACGAGTAGTTAGAGTTGAAGGCCGAGTCCTACACGGTTAGCTAATCCGAAGAAGTGCTAGAAACAACAGGATTTAAGCGGGAATAACGTTATTGTATACTGGGTGGTTTTACGGCTAGATACGTATTCGGGCCGGTCTATTCTAGGCGTCTCGGCCGTAGTCTCGGAGTCAACGACGTCCCCTACAAGACTTGTAGTTATAGCTGTGTGTACTGCCAGCTAGGCCGGACAAGCCAGTTCACCGTGAAGAGGAAGTGCTTCTACGACTGGAGGGATATAGCTGGTGAGATAGTGGAATTCGTGGTTAAAAACAGGGATAGCGTTGACTACGTGACTTTCGTACCGGATGGTGAGCCCACTCTAGACGCGTGCCTCGGTAGAATTACGGAGTTCGTTAAGAGGGAAACCGGAGTTAGAGTAGCTGTCTTAACCAACGCCTCCCTACTATGGGTGGAGAGCGTGCGCAGGGATCTAGAGCCGGCCGACCTCGTCTCAATCAAAGTCGATAGTGTGAGAGAGGACGTGTGGAGGAGGATTAACAGACCGCACCCATCGCTGAGACTAGATAGAGTGTTAGAGGGGGTTAAGGAGTTTGCAGCACGCTATAAGGGAGTGCTGATATCTGAGACAATGCTAGTCCACGGAGTAAACACGGGTAGGGAGGAATATAGGGATACAGCTCTATTCCTCAAAGAGCTAAGGCCGTCTAAGGCATATATCTCTATACCCATAAGACCGCCCGCAGAACCATTCGTCAAGCCACCCGCAGAGGAGGAGTTGATAGGAGCATATGAAGAGTTCAAGGAAGCACTAGGTGCTGAGAAGGTGGAACTACTAAACATGCCGGAGCCTCCTCCAAGACTAGTTAGCGGAGACCCCGCTACATGGCTTCTAAACACGACCGCCGTCCACCCATTAATATACGAGTACGCGGTAGAGGCGTTGAATATCAGGGTCGAAGACCCCGTTAAGCTAATAGAGGAGCTGGTGAGGGATAATCTATTGTTGAAGACCGAGTACGCGGGGAGGGTATACCTAGTGAGGAACTTCAAGCATAAACAATGATCGTGGAGGGCGGCATCATGGTTATCCAGCCATTCGAGGAGTATGGGAGAGACTACGATGAATGGTATGAAAAACACAGAGATCTATATCTCAGCGAGCTCAAAGCGGTTGAAACCGCGTCGCACGGGGTCCCACGCCCATGGCTTGAGGTAGGTGTTGGAACCGGTAGATTTGCAGCCCCACTAAGTATAGACATCGGGGTAGACCCGTCTGATTCAATGCTGAGCATCGCATCGTCCAGGGGTTTGAGGACCGTGAAAGCAAGCGGTGAAAACCTACCATTCCCCAACGGTTCGTTCGGAGGAGTATTCATTATTGTAACACTGTGCTTCCTAGACAACCCGGTACAAGCACTACGCGAAGCAAACAGGGTAATGACCCTGAACGGTAGGCTAGTACTCGGGCTTGTACCAGCGGACAGCACCTGGGGTCGATACTACCTCGAGCTAGCTAAGCGAGGACACAAATTCTACAAGTACGCTAAGTTCTACACGGTCAACCAAGCCGAAGAACTACTAGAGACAACAGGGTTTAAACCAGAACTCTACGTGTCAACACTGGTGAGAAACAAGCCGGGCACGCCGGAGACCTTGGAAGAACCCATCATAGGCCTCCACGAAGACGCCGGCTTCGTAGTCATTAGAGCGCGGAAATCCGTGCCAAGACAGCCCTAGATTGTACCCTAACTACAGTGTTGAAGGGATTGGAGACCTCATGATGATTGGGACTCCTCTTTCAGAGCTGTTGGTTTGTGTTAGTCGAGTAAACCCGTCTTTCTGATTATGAATACTTTTAGTGGGTCTATACCTAGTGTGAAGATTGCTGAGTAGGCTAGTGAGAAGAGTGCTGC
>Ga0078972_1003289_pt1 | contig 49073 bp, 43 predicted proteins | sample YelNatPaOPGAMG01_FD_67568 | JGI IMG/M metagenome (GOLD analysis project Ga0078972, IMG submission 67568) | Hot spring thermophilic microbial communities from Obsidian Pool, Yellowstone National Park, USA - OP-RAMG-01 (SPADES assembly) (version 2) | ecosystem: Environmental > Aquatic > Thermal... | reverse complement strand
CTTTGCGGCGGGAAGTAGGTTCCGGCGTAAAAGGGTGCCTTTTCCGGGGTAAGGAAGACGGAAAGGGGCCAGCCGCCCTGACCGGAGACCATCTGGCAGGCGGTCATGTACAGCATGTCGATGTCCGGCCCTTCTTCCCGGTCCACCTTCACCGGGACGAAGTGGTCGCTCAAACAGGCGGCCACACCGGGATCTTGGAAAGACTCCCCGGCCATGACGTGGCACCAGTCGCAAGTGGAGTAGCCGCAAGAGAGGAAAACGGGCCTGTCCTCCGCCCCGGCCCGCTTGAAAGCCTCCTAGGGGTACCAGTCCACCGCGTTAAGGGCGTGCTGGAGAAGATAGGGGCTTCCTTCCTGAGCGAGACGGTTGGGCTTTCCAGCAGTGAGAGTGCTCCGGCGGTCTCGTCCGGTATGCCGGGATTGGGGAGGTGGCAGCGGTTATACGGCGATGCATGGCGGCAGAGAGTTGGAAAAGTTCATATTGCAGAGTTCCGGTGGAGAGGCCGGGTCCTTGAGGCAATGTGGAACCACCATTTTGTCAGTATACGAGATGGAAACTGCGATAAGATGACCGAGTGCCACGATTCGTTTGGGTGACCCGTAGATGGTCGGGGTCGGTTGACGCTGTCAAGAACCGAGAGGAAAGGGCGGAGGACCATTCAGATGCCCATGACAATGGCAGCCAGACAATTGCTGCTTTACATAATATGGATAATAGGAATAACATGCGCTCAAAACTATTAGTGGTAGTAGACCCCACCGACACTCCGTATTGGGTGCCAAGAATGACCAGTCTGCACTCTTATGACCGTAATGCTCTGTATTACGGTCATAGATTCTGTTGTAACCATTTGGTTGCATTATTTATTATGCTAATGATGTTCTCGGCATCGTTTTTGGACACAGCTGGGTTTTCTCCATGCGCCAAAGCGTTTCGAATCGGTCTAATTACCGTATTCCAATCGCTAAACTCCTTCGTTGCCCCAAAGTCCAACCCAGTTGATGTTTTCATATGATCTCTTAACAAGGTAAAGAAGCTACATTGCTCCAATAAGCTATCTATCTGGCTTGAAGTTTTTGTTCCCTGTTTTAAGTATCCCTGTTTAATTGCCGCCTTACAGAAGGATTCAAAACTCTGGGCAGCAAAAAGGGCTGCCAGGCCGTACTGTCCCTTTAGTAAAAAGGAATTGGCATTAAAGCTTAGTTCCTCAACAGGAGAAAAACGGTATTCAACTTGAACAAAGGACTGAATTTTCTTGTATATATCAGAATCATAAAGAGCCGTGGCATGTCCCGACATCAGGGCGTTTCCAAATGGGAAGAATAGTATCGATCTTTCAAACTCCTTCTTTGTGGAATTTAAGTATAGATATTCATAGTATGCAATGTCTATCTCTGTCAGTTCGTCACACAAAAACTCCCCGGCAATAAACTTATAGGTGTGAATAAGTTTATTTATATATCTTAAACTATGGCCAACAAGCAGCTTTTGATTCCCATCTTCGGGTTCAAAGCCATCAGGCCATGAATGCCTCGGAAGCGAAATCGACACAAGGGTGAAAGATTGCCGTCCCCATCGGTCATGCCGCAATCTGGAGATGTGTGGAACACGGATGTCTGGCGGGAAACCCCTAATAATGTCGGAAGTGATCATTTGGTGGGTAATATATGCTGGCCTACTGTCAATAACTACTGTTATGCTCCCATCCTCAAGGTATAGGCAATAAGGAATAGTATACTTAATCATTATATGGGTAACATCCGCAGCAGGGATTCTATTTGTAGCAGGCTGGTATTCCATATCAATCACTCCTTGTTTGTTATGCAGGGATATCCCTAACGCTGCGTATTTTCCAGGCCCATTTCAGGTGGTGCAGCTTCGTGTTATAGACATTTTGCGCTCAATTGCATGTTGTCTAGCTGGTTCGCCTTCATCGTCATACGTTATCCCGGCGTGGTGTCAGGCGTCGGCTGACCTGTAGAGGTCCACAACTCTGTCATGCTAACAGGCGTCAGGAAGAGGGGAATTGCCGTTTCTCAATGCCGCTTCAAGCCAGATAAACGTTCCGCCTGTGCCAGTTTAGAAACTCCTTGGCTGGCCTGTCTTGCGGCGCATCTGGAATCTCGACAAGTCGCCGTCCTTGATATGCGTAGTAGTCGCGGCCGTTGCCGAAGTCTCTCTTGATCCGGCTGCTGATTTCAATCCTTAAGTCTTCCGAAACAGCAATGTATCCCCTATCGAAAAGAGCGTGTAGATCCTTTCGCAATAACAGGCCGTTACTGGTATGATGTGGGCCTTCCTGGGCATAAGGTCTAATATGGACGGCCTCAAGTACCGGCAGCGTTCGTTCTCCCGAGATTGCGCACCGGCGGTGATATGCGTCGGTTACGATGACCCTGAAGGCTCCCTGACCAAGCCTAGGGCGTATAAGGTGCCCCGAACCGTATCGTGTTTCGTCCTCGCTAACGGCCAAAGCTTCATGCGACGCGTAATTCAGGTTATCCAATCTCTCCTGGACCTGCGCGAATAGCCGGCGGCCCACTGACTCGGAAGTGTCGTACGATTTACCCTGGACAATGTTCCTGTTCCAGTCCTCCGGAGCAGGGATCCAGTCTGCGCGAGGAAAGAAAAACGGTGAGGCCAGAATTATGCAGCCGATCAGAGGGTCGGGCTCGACCGTTCGATCGGTACCCCTATATTTCAGAATCGACTGAAGGAAACCCTGGAAATCCCCGGCGCCTGTCTTTTCTTGAAAGGCTTCCCACGCCAAGGATACGGGAAGCATGGAATGTCTAACGAAGTAGCCGCCCCCGGCAATGTAGTCAAGCGGACTATGCAACTTGAAGAGAAACACGTCGTATGGCGACAGTATCTTAAACGGCCTCTTGTCCCTGGGCTGCCAGAAGACGGCTTCATCTGGTAGAAGGTCGGCCAAGTGTGTATACCACCGGTTGTCCGTAACTCCCACAAAGAATTTCATGGCGTGACCTCGCCTTCTCTGGCCGGCCTGAGGACGGACTAGAATGACATTACCAATCCCGCCGGAAATTTACTCTAAAATTCTACATCACTGTTTCAATTCCTGCCAAGCTAGTAAGATTAGCTCAACTAATTTCGAATCAGCAAGTCTTCTGCGCCATGTCCGCGGCTCCTGGGACCATCGGCCAGGCAACGACCCCCGCCTGGCCGTCTGACCAGACCACACCGCCCATCCTGGTGTGAAACCCCGACGGCTTGATACAAGGCTGCGGAATTTGGTTGGATGAGCCGGCAGCATCGCCAGGGTTGAACTGGTGGAACTCGCTAAAGGTGAGTGCGCGGAGTCTAAAGGCGCAGGCTCATGTTTCGTATGGCAAGGTGAGGACAGGTGTGTGGACCACAGGAGGCAACATTGAACGCCGACGTAACCGCGGGAAAGGGTGGGCGGCACTCTATACCATCTATGGATGATTGGAATTAAGCGGGATACTATTCTACTGCTAAACTCCTTCTATTCAGCTTGAACCATATAGGGGCGCAACTCTATTTGGGCCCCTATATGTGGGTGGGGCTCCAAGCTTTTTTGCAGGGGAATCATGATATAGGTAGTTGTTCTACCAACTGGTCAACAAATGTACAAGGATTGCCCTCACGCGAAAATACATTTGTTTTGTTGTTCTTATGGTATTTCCTTAAAAACTTCGCGTTTTCAATAGCGTTGGTCAGTAAGGCTTGAATGTCAGCCATTACGGACCTATTCTTTTGATAGCCAGGTATATACTTTTCTAGCTTTCTTCGCGCCTGAGTTTGATCTAAATGGCCACTACTTCCTTCGAAGTGCAGCAAATACCACAATTCGAAGCACGGATTAGATATGGCGAGATTAATCTTTGCCTGTGCTAGGCAACGGGTTTTATGTATCTCTTTGTCATCTCTGTCGTCAACGTCAAACACGCACCAAACCTGATCACCTCGGCCAGGGTCAATATCCAAATCACTTGCCATTTTTTTGGCGTAGCTAACTAGCCTGGATGGCGTTACACCAGTCTTTCGTATAGTCTTAATGGTGATCGGACTTTGCCTTCCAATCAACTGTTTCAAATCGTTGAAATAGATTACTTCTGTTTTTTCTCCCTCACATATAATAACGATAACCGGTTTCTTTATTCTCTTGTTGGCCATGCGAGGGGATAGACCGGACATTGAATCCGAAAAACTGCTCATTATTATAGTAAACCTCCAATAAATGGCACTGCACCATAACGTCCGCTAAGGTAACCTTTGGCAACATTTTCATCCTTTCGCACTCCTGAGATTTCATATAGAGAATAAAAATCAGTAGCTCCACTTTCGGGGTCCTTTTCGGTAAACCATATTTGATCCCTTCTAAAGTTGTCAAGAGTTAAAATGTGTGTATTATGTGTAGTGAAAACTAGCTGGGCACCATTTCTATTAGTTCTTGTATCGTGAAATTGACTCAACAATGCATCTAAGATATTAGGATGCAAGCTGCGGTCAAATTCATCTAGTACGAGCACTCGCCCATAGTTCAGTACATCTAGCCACCGTCCGGCAATGTCAAACAGCTTGATAGTGCCCATGGATTCTTCTTCAAGTCTAAAGAATATCACATGTGACTTATTATATTTATCGTTGATTTTGTGTGCGGTTTGTACGTCTATCCTTTTTGCTCTTGACTCCGTTAGAATTCTCTTAAGCAGCTCTGGCATATCACTAGTAAGCTTATCGTTGCTAACGTCAATAAATTCGGCTGTCAAACCAGCTACACCGACGTCGGCAATAGTTATAAATTTCTCTATCTCACTTCGCATATCTGGCCTATCCATCAACAATTGTGCGGTATAACCCTTACCTATCGCGTCATTGGAGATATCACTATAGTGCCCCACGACTAAGTCGTCCTTAAACCACTCGAAGACTTTAGTGGTTTCCTTGTAGTTCCATTCAGCGGAGGCACTCAAGTACAATCTGTTGTCAAGAGTCCTATTTGACAGGGTTAGCTGCTCATCATTGTCCCTGGTAAACTTGTACTTGTTCGTCTCTTTTCTTTCGAATATAATGGACCTTCTACCTCTTGGATAGTAATACAAGTACTCTTCGTGGACCTTTCTTGAATCAAGTTTGAACCCATAGGTATATCTGAGATCATTCTTAGTAAAGACGATCTCAAAGCCAGAAGGTCTGTTTGCGGACTCCTCATCCAGTTTAAACGGAACAACATCTATCTTATCGCCACTTTGTAGATTGGTACAAGTAAGCACGAAATGCTTCATAAAAGCCAGCGCTTTAACCACGTTCGACTTGCCCGCAGCATTGGCTCCGTAAATTGCTATCGATTTCAAAAAGAAATTGTTTCCGTCTTTACTCCTTATCAAATTTTGATCAAGGGAATTATCCTTGGAAGCTAACATGCTCAAGGTGATTTTTTGTTTTATCGAGAGAAAATTTTCCACAGTAAATTGAAGCAGCATTTTCCACATCTCCTTTTCGGAGTTTTCTCAAACACTCGGTCACCCTACTGCAACTCCTCACCGGAGGGTCGAAGGGGTGCCGAGATGAAAACTCCTACGACATATATTATAGCCATTGTCTTGTGAAAAATCTACAGAAAATAAAAATAAAATGTGGGCTCAACCCTGTTACCGATTTCTGTAAAGTGGGTCGAGGAGAGGGCTGTGTCCCTCCCGGTCGCGGTCAGGTTGGTGTTGACGGCCCCCACGAGACCATTCAGTCATTCGTGCGATATGGGAACCGGGGCACCGACCGGAAATGCAACTAGACCTGCCAAAGGAACATGTATGATCAACGGAATGACTGTCGATTATGCCCATTATAGACACAATCCGCCTTTGCGCGCGCGCCCGAATTGGGCGGGCAACGAAACAAATATCAATAGGCCACGGCCTAAAACGGTAGGCCGGAGGCGCTCCGGGCCAGGTAAAAGGGTCGCTGTGATCAAAAGGGTGCACCAGGGGTCTCTTGTTTTTCAGCTTTGGCAGGTATTCGACAGCAAGAGAAATAATCCTTCCAAGTCTCCACTTTTTTTCTGAGCAAAGAATACGTGCCGCTTCACGGCTGACCAAAGACGTGACGAAATGTGACCCGCCTTGCTTGCCATCGGCAGGTGACCTCATGGTGGACCGTTCCGTCGGCTCCGTTGGCGTTTCCACGAGGTCGGAGAGCGTCCCCTGTAAGGACAAGTCAATGACCACAGTTCTTCCTGGCGAAAGAAGGGACATCCGACGGCTTTCGCTGGTGTGGTCATTATTGCCAACTGAACCGCGCAACGGCAGGTGCATTTCTGGAGAAGTGTCGATAGTGCCTTTGCTGTCCCCGGCGTAAAGGAGATCCGTCAGCCTGCCGCCGGAGCGCGTCACGGAGCACAGCGAAAAGGCGGCGGCCAGCCGGTGACCGGTATTGCCCGACGGCACCATCGGGCATACCGGCGGGAACAACGCTTGAAGCATGGGCTCCGGTTGCGGGCACACGGTGCCCAACGATGATGTCGTCATGTGAAGAGAGCCCTGTCGGGCTCTCTCCGGGAATCCCTAACTTCTCATCAATCTGCCAATGGGACCGTCTTTTCTGACAATGTCCTCTATGTCCGTGTAGGGAATGGGAAATTCGGGAATTCCCACGTAGTGGGGGGTGAATTGAATCTCCTGGTAATAGACCACCAGGGCCTTGTCGGTGAGGTAGTATTCCTGGTTCGGGGAAACCCCGGGGAAATCACCGATCGTCGGTATTTCGCGTTCCTTGATCTGTTTCAATATGATCCGGTCGATTACCTCCTTGTAATTCGAGCCCGGTTTGAACAAACTCTCGAAAGAATACGATTCGCCGGTCTGCAGGCTGGCGGTTACCGACTTCTGCACGTCCAGGCCGTTGGCGGCGTGCCATCGGAAGGTGTAGACATCGAGCACCACGCTCAGGACGCTGTTTTTGTTGACCCCTATCTTGTAGGTGCCGTAGATTTCTTCATATACCTCGCATCCGTCCCCCGGGATGAGGTAGAAAACCTGTTCCTTGATGAGATCGTTGATATGGGCTTGAACCAGGTAGTTATGGAGTTCCACCTGGGGATACTTGACATTGGTGCAGGGATTTTGTATCTGGATCTCCACGATCGTGGCCGTTACGTCCCGCATGCCGGTCAACCCTTCTTTCCCGGTGTGTTGTTTACCAGCCTATGCGGCGGGGGGGAAAAGGTTCGGCCGGCCGTCCTCAGGCTTTTTGCAGGACGGCCCGGTAACAATGGAGGCCGCCCCCGCTGACGGCGTCATCGGGCATGGCCAGAGACACCCCGCCGGCGTAGCGTAGACCGAGAAAAGGGACGATCTTCGACAGATGCACCGGGTTGATGGCGGGATAATCGAAAGTCAGGACGATCAGCCCGTCCCCTTTGACCAGGCGGGCCATTTCCTTGAGAGCGGCGGCGGTGTCCGGCGCCGGCAGGTGTTCCAGGACCGACAGGCAGTAAATCCGGTCGAAGTGTCGGTCGGGGAAGGGCAGGTCCGTGAGCGAAGCCTTCGTGTACGCGACAAGCTTCAGGTACCGGGCCGGGAGGCGGACGTCCGGTCCGAAATCGGCGGCCACGGCGGCCTGTATCTCCCCGGGCGACAGGATACGCTCGTCGTGGTCGCAGGCGTAAACGGTTCGGCAATGGTCGGCCAGGTGGAACTTGAAGGGGTGGGACAGGCCGCAGCCGGCGTCCAGGACCACGTCGCCGGGCCGGCAAAAGCCCGCCGCCCACGCGTACTCATAACCCCTGCTCCACCAGGCGGCGGGGAGGTCGAAGACCAGCCGCCGGGTTTGGGCGTCGGGGCGGCGGAAGAAGCGGGATGTCAACGGGTCGGAAGCATCGGGATTGTCATCCGTCCAGGCCAGGAGGTTGGGGGCCGGGTCCAGGATGGAAAGGTACTGGCCGGCGCTGCCGTATTTCGCGGCCGGGTCCAGCTTCTTGTAGCGGGCGTGTTTTTCCAGGCGGTCTTCGGGCCTGGCCCAGCCGAGGTGCTGGACCCGCCAGGGAAGGCCTTCCGTCCGGAGACCGGATATATTGGCCGGGAAGCGGCCGCAGTGCAGGGGCGTCTCCTGCCACCGGTACGCGAAACCGGGCCGGTACCGGACCAGGAAGGGCCGCCAGTGGCGGTGGGCCTGCCAGAAGCGGTCGTCACGGTAATGTTGGTCGTCCCACATGTCGTACAGACGCAGGGATATCACGTCTGCCTCCGTGCGGGCGAGGGCGGCGCGCAGTTCGCCGCCGTTCTCGATGATCTCGTCGGCGTCCAGGATCAGGATCCATTCGGGATCCGTGGCCGCGACAAGCTCCCAGAGTTGCCGACGTAAGCGGACTTCGTTGTCGAACGACGGCCCGGGGTTGGTGACCAGAGTGAGGGGGACGCCGGCGAGTACCTCTTTGCACACCGCCGCCGTGCCGTCTTCGCTCGCGTCGTCGAGGATCACCGCGTTGTCGATGTACCGGGCGGCCTGCCGCAGGACCGTTTCCAGATACCGGCCGGCCTCGTTGCGCACCAGCATGCCCATGGTTATGCGGGGCCGGGCCGAAAACCCCTGCCGGTAAGCGGCCAGGCCGGCCAGTTCGGATTCCCGGTAGACGTGGTAGGGCGGGTAGTGGGTGTCGGCCCAGAGTTCCAGGCCGAGGGCGGCGGCCCGGACACAGAAGTGGCGGTCTTCGCCGCCGTAGTCCAGGTTGTACACCGGGGCGAAGGACACCCCCAGCGAAAGGGCGTGCTTGCTGACCAGGGTGCAGGCGCCGAGTCCTCCCACCTTGTACGTGCCGCTTTGGCGCAGCATCGCCAGAAACCGTCCGATGCGCCGGAGGGTTTCTTCGTCGGTCAGATTCTCTCCCGGTTGCAGGTCGTGTAGACGGTACTGGCCGGCCACCCACACCTGGGGCAGCGGGATCATGTCCGGACGCCACATGGTCCAGAACACCTCGGCCACGATGTCCTTCTCCAGCGAGGCCAGGTGCACCAGGGTGCGGGGGTGCAGGACGAGGTCCGAGTCCACCAGGAACGCGAAGTCGGCCGCCCGGTCCCGGGCCAGTTGGAGAAGGGTGTCTTTGTAGGCGGCGACCTTCCAGATCAACTCTTCCCGCCAGTGGTGGGTATCCTCGTCGCAGTCGTAGGCGCCCGGCCGGTCGCCCCTGATGATGGTGGTGCGGCCTTGCGCGGCGGCGAACTGCCGCAGAAGTTCGCTCTCCGTGTCGTGATCGTCGACGAAGGCAAATTCGGTCTCCAGCCCGTCCGTTCGCAACTCGCCCAGGGAACGCAGAAACTCCCGCAGAATGGGCTCCTTCTGCCGCACGGGGCTGGCAATCAGCACTTTTTTCACCCTACCGAAGCTCCTTTCCCGATCGGTATTCCATCCGCCGCCGGCGGGGGCCACAACTCCCCGGCCACCAGTTCCAGGCCGCCCGCGGCCAGCCGCCGGACGGCGCCGGAGCCGCCCATGAGGACCATCTCGCGGACGCATGCGCGCAGGTAGGCGTAAACCGTCGCCTGGCGTTCCCCGGCGGGTACGGCCCGGTCCAGCAGGTGTGCCAGGCCGGGGTCGACGGTGCCGGAGCCGACGACGGCCAGCAGGTGCAGGACCAGGGCCAGGGCCGTTTCACCCCGTCCGGCGAGAATCCCGGCCAGTCTGACCTGGCTTTCCGGGCAGGTGAACCGGGACCATTCCTCCCAGCCGGGCGTTTCATAACCCCGCCGTTTCAGCCCCAGGAGCCGCGTCAGCGGATAGATTCGCTCCGGCGCGGCGCCCAGGGCGGCCAGGTACGCTTTCCCGGCTTCTTCGTGGAAGCCGGCCCGGTCGCAGGCGTCGCCCAAAAGGGCCAGGAGGTGACCGCGTTCCGGCCAATCCCCGGCCAGGGCCAGGCGCAGGTGGGGAACGGCTTCTCCGTACCGCTCCCGGGCCATGGCCAAAAGCCCTTTTTGCAGGTGCAGGCCGGGATCTTCGGGGAACATGCGCAGGCAGGATGCCAGATGGGATTGCAGTTCCTCCAGCCGCCCGGATCGCAACAGGGCCGTGCCAAGATGGGTCAGGGCATCGCGGAAGTATCCCTCGCCTCCGGTCATGAGGGGCAGGGCCCGCTGCAGAACGGGGATGGCGGTTTCGGGATCGCCGGAGAGCAGGTGCTCGGTTCCCAGGCTGTAAAGGAGGAAGGGGTCCCCCGGCGCCGCCGCCAAAGCCCGCCCGATGACCGCGACGTTGCGCCGGTATTTGTCCTTGGCCGCTATCCGGCCGCGCAGATAGCCGTAGTGGTTTATCACCAGGCCGCAGTGTTTGAGTTCGCGCCCGGCCGTCAGAATCGCTCCCGCGACCTGCTCGTGGATGGCCCCCCGGAAACGGTGCTCCGGCTCGTTTCGGAACAGCCGGACCACCTGGTCGGTGGCCGGGGCGCCGTCTTCGACATGGTTGCGTATGGTGACGAAATACCCGCCGGCGCCCGCATCACGCAGCAGCTTCTCCCATTCCCCGGCGGGGGCTTTTTCCAGGACCTCGTCCGCATCCAGGACCAGGATCCAGTCGCCGCCGGCCTGTTCCAGAGCGTGGTTGCGGGCGGCGGCGAAATCGTCCGTCCAGGCCAGATGGAACACCCTGGCCCCGTAGGCGCGTGCTATGTCCGGCGTCCCGTCCGTGGATCCGGTGTCCACCACGATGATTTCGCCGGCCACCTCCCGCGCGCTTTCCAGGCACCGGGCCAGGCAGTCCGCCTCGTCCCTGGCGATCAGGCACAGACTCACGCTCATGGCAGGAACTCCCGCACCGCCGGGTTCCGGTCCGCCAGCAGGCGGCGGTTGGCTCCGGCCTTTTCCCGCAGGTAGGCGGCCAACGCGCGCACGCCTTCGGGCCGGAGGTCCCTCAGGTGCCCAATCGCCAGGTCCGCCAGCCGGTGGCCGGCCGGGTCCGGGGCACGCGAGCAGTTTTCCAGCACGGCCAGGGTGGTTTCGATCGCCGCCGGCAGGTGCCGTCGGCCGGGCCGGCCCGCGGGGCGTCCTTCGCGGGCCAGGGAGACGAGGTTCAAGAGGGCCCAGGCCGCGCCGCGCGAGATTCGCCACAGGGAAAGGGCGCGGGCCTTGGCCGCCCGGTGGTCCCCCAGAAGGATCAGGGAGACGGTTTCCTCCACGGCCAGTTCCGGAAAGCGCCGCGCCAGGGCCGCAGCCTCCCGGGGCCGCCCGCCGTACGCCAAAAGGCGCACCCGCCGGCGCACCGCGCCGGGATCGGACTCGTCCGGACCCGCCTCCTCCAGGCAGCGCAGGGCCAGGGCGGCCGACCCGGCGGCAAAGAAGAAGTCGGCCCACAGGGGCGTTCGCCGGGCGAGTTGTCCGGTGGACCGGAGGTAGGAAAACGCTTCTCCCGGTCCTTTTTCGATCAGGCGCCAAAGGAGCAGGTTGTAAAGCGGATAAGGGTAATCGGGGTTGGCGGCCAGGGCTTCTTCGTAACACTTTTGGGCTTCGGCCGGCCGGGCCGTTTTCTCGTGGCACAGGCCGAGGTGGTAGAGGGACAGGAAGCTTTCGGTGCCGTTGGTGTGGACGAAAAGGTCCGGCGGCCGGCCACAGGTGACGGCGCGGTGGAACCACCGGGCGGCGGTGGACCAATCCCCTTTCTGCTCGAATACCAGGCCGCCGTCGAAGAACAGGTCGGCATAGAAAGGATAGCGTTGGCTTTCCGCCAGGCACAGGCATGCCGCCTCGTCGATCCGGCCCAGGGCCTTCAGGCAGGCCACCAGGTGACGCACCGCCGGGGCCCGGAAGAGGACGTGGGCGTCGGACAAACGCTGGCAGGCCGCCTGGAAACAGGGAAGGGCGCGCCCGGGCTTGTTCAGGCCCAGCCACTCCACGCCCAGGTAATACTGGTGGAAGGGGTTGGCCGGATCGGCGCGAAGCGCCCTTTTCAACAGGGCCAGATTGCGGCCCCGCTTGCACCGCCGTTCGCGGTCCGTATTCGCCTGGTGCCGGATGACCGGAGCCGGGAGAAAGCCCACGGCCCCGGGGCGCGGGATGATCACCTGCTCGTGGATGGGCCCCCGGAAACGGTACTCCCCGTTGTTGCGGAACAGCCGGAGCACGGGATAGGAAGTGTAGTCGGCCGGGGAATCGCCGGCCTGGTGGAAAAGCGGCAGGAAGAAAGCCTCGTACCGCTCCGCCGCGGGGAGGCGCAGGCACCCGGAGGCCGGATCGAGTCTTTCGTCGGCGTCGAGGGAGAGGATCCACCGGCCGCGGGCCCGCTCCAGACCGTGGTTGCGCGCGGCGCTGAAATCGTTCCGCCAGGGGAAATGGTATATTCTTTCGGTGTATCGCGCGGCGATGGCGACGGTTCGATCGGTGGAACCGGTGTCGACGATCACTATCTCGTCCACCGTCCCCTTGACGCTGTCCAGGCACCCGGCCAGGTTCTTTTCCTCGTCGCGGACGATCATGACCAGGGATGTCGACCTATCGTTCACGGCCGGCCGCCCTCCTCCAGGAGGGCCTGAAAGACCGGTACGTCCGGATACCGGGCGCAGGCCTCCCGCAGGATGTCCAGGCGCAGGCGGTCATAGAGCCCGATCAGGCGGAGGCGCCAACCGGGTTCGGCGGGATCGGCGTCCACGGCCTTCTGGTACCAGGCGGCGGCGGCCGTGAAATGCCCCCGCTCCTCCTCGATCCTGGCCAGCAAGGCACAGGTCCGGGCGTCTTCGGGATGGTTCGCCAGGTAAGAGGTCAGATAGGGTTCGGCCGCCTCGCCGAAGCCGTAGCGCAGGAACAGTTCGCCGATCGTCCTTCCGTTTTCCCGCCGGCATTCCCGGGTCAGGCCTTCCAGCAGGGCCGCGACCCGTTCCTTTTCCCCCAGGTCGAGACCGCGTTGCACAATGTCCAGGACGAGGTGCATGCCCTCTTCGCCCACGCTCACGCTCCCCCGGCGGGACGGTTGACCCGCGTCCCGCAGGAGGGCCACCACCGCTCCGGTGTCCAGGGAAAGGCCCAGCGAGAAGAGTTGCTCCGCGAGCGGACGCACTTTGCGACGGTGGCCCTGGAACCAAAAGCACAGCAGCTTGTTCAAGACGGCGAGCGGGTACAGGTCGTGGCCGGGCGCAAAGGCGTCCAGGATCCGCAAAGCTTCCAGGAAGCGCTTCTGCTGGGCCAGACAGACCGCCTTCCACAGCATCGCCGCCGGCGGCGGCTCCCCGGGGTAGCGTTCCAGGTAGACCAGGGCCAGGCGGAAGGCGTACTGCCGGAAGAGGATCCGCCCCATGGCCAGGACGGCCTGCGGCGTGCAGCATTCGCAAATCCTTTCCAGGCACAGGCCCGCGTTTTCCGGATCCCCGGCAGGGTCCAACAGCCGCACCACCGCCTCCAGGGCCGCCAGGAAGGACGGATTGTCCCGCAGAGCGGACACGTAGTATTGCAGGGCCTGGTCTTCGTTGCGAAATATTTCGGCCAGGCGGCCCAGATAATAGTAGGAACGGAAGCCCCGCAGGCCGTAGAAGGGCGCGTAGTAGGGAGGCGCCGGGGGCAGGGACAGGGCTTTTTGGAAGTGGCCCCACGCTTCCCCGTAGCGCTTTTCCTCGAAGGTGATGACGCCGGCGTAGTAATGAAGGTCGGGGTAGTCGGGAAAAAGCGACAGCGCCAGGCGGACGGTTTCCATGGCCGGTCCGGCCTGGCCGTCCGCGTGGTAGGAAAGCACGATGTACCGCAGCATTTTGGGCAGGTAGATGGTCCGGGGATCGATGCCGGAAGCGGCGGCCACCAGTTCGGCGGCCGCCTCCCCGTATCTTCCCGCCCGGTAGAGCTCCACGCCGTAATGGTAGCGCAAAAGGCGGTTTTCCGGGTCGTTTTCCAACTCCCGCCGGATAATGTCCATGTTGCGGGCCTTTTTGTCCTTGTCGTCGATCTGTCTGTCCAGGTAGCCGTAATGGAGGATCTCCAGACCGTCGGCAATCCGGTAGGCCGCCTGCCGGTTCTTTTCCAGGATCACGTCGACGATCTGCTCGTGGACGGCCCCCCGGAAGCGGTATTCCGGACGGTTGCGGAAAAGGCGGAACACCAGGTCCGGGCAGGGCTCGATCCAACCCTCGTTTCCCAGGTAGTTGGTTATCTTTACAAAATAGCCCTCCACGTTCCCGGCGCCGGCCAAACGGCGTAAGACTTCCCCGCCTCCGGCGGCCAGTTCCTCGTCGGCGTCCAGGAAAAAGATCCAGTCGCCGGTGGCCGGTTCCAGGGAGGCGTTGCGGGCCGCGGCGAAGTCGTCGTTCCACGGGTGCCGCAGGACCCTGGCGCCGTTGGCCGCGGCCACGGCACAGGTGTCGTCGTCGGAGCCGGTATCGACCACGATCATTTCGTCCACCGCGCCGGCCACGCTGGCCAGGCAGCGGCGGATGTTCCGTTCCTCGTTTTTGACGATCATGCAGAGGCTGATGGTGGCGCTCACGTTTCCCCCCAGCTTTCTCGCGTAAAAAAAGGTCCCGGGTCGATCACTGTAAAGTTTCTGGTAATATATGCAGCGGCGGTGGAACATTCCACCGGTGGGAAAAATACCCTGTCATAGGGTATCAAACCGGCACGAACGACCCCGGATAAGCCGGCAAAAAGGCGTCCAACGGCCTCCAGGCAGTAATGCCGGCGGGGTAAAAGAGCCGGCGCGGCCAAAACACCGGGAAGGAGTTTTTCCCCAATGCCCAACTACAAAGTCTTTCAGGACAATCCCGATCAGGCACGCATAAAGATCTACGGCAACCAGAACCTGGCGGTCAACACCGATACCTCCGGCAACCTCGGCATAACCAGCACGGGGCTGGCGATCACGCCGCCGGCGGACGGTCTTTCGATCACGAGCACGGGGCTGGCGATCACGCCGCCGGCGGACGGTCTTTCGATCACGAGCACGGGGCTGGCGATCACGCCGCCGGCGGACGGTCTGTTGATCACCAGTACCGGCCTGGCCGTACTGACGTCGCTGGGGACTTCGGACGTGTCCACGACCATCGCCAACATCAGCGATACGGCCGGCAGTCCCGATGTGGCGTACAACGTTCTGGCCGAACGGGAGTGGACGCTGGCGGTCGTCAACAATTCCACCGCCGCCAACGCCCAGGCTGTGGTGAAGCTGCAGATCAGTCCGGACGACACCCACTGGCTGGACGAAGTCTCGTACGTGACCCTGAGCATCGGGGACGTCTACGGCCTGGTTTCCAGCACGTTCATGAAGTACGCGCGCGTATACTACGCCGCGGTGAACGCCGCCAGCGCCATAACCCTGAACGTCTTCTTCCAGGCGCAAACGTGATGCGTGGTTCGGATGAATGTCATGCTCCGGGGTCTCTCCTTCAAGGCCGGAGAGACCCCGCGGGAATACCGGGATCGTGCTCCGCGCAGCCGAAAAAGGTGGTGTGCCGATGGCCGGAGGGAAAAAGATACGGGTGACGTATCGAGGTTCGCCCGGGCCGGGCCGGCCGGAACCGGAAGAAAACCCCCTGGCCCGCAGCTACCCCGCCCCGTGGGGAGCGATGTCCGGAGCCAACCTCATGACCGCTCTCCAATACCTGGGCGGACGGGTCCATCCCTGCCCGTTCGTCAACGTTACGGACCGGGACCTGGCCACGGATAGCGAGGAACGCTACAGCACCGTGATCGATCTATCCCGGGTCAAGACCTTTTCCTTCCTGGTGGTCAACGGCGGTCCCCACCCCGTGGCGGCCGGAACGCAGTTGAGTCCCGACGGCGAGGTCTGGGGGTCTTTCGGCGACCTGGTCCAGGAAATCGCGCCCGGCGACCTCCGCCTGCTCGTGCCCCAGTCCTTTCTCCGGTACGCGCGGGTCATGTACCGGAGTGTGACCCCGGGCCGCGACTCGGCCATCACCGTCTGGTTCCAGGGCCAGGGCTTCTGATGCCGGGACGGTGGAGGGGCGTCCCGCTCCGGGACAGGCCCTTCGGCCGTGGATCGACGGTTTCAGCCACCGCTCCCCTTGACAAAATAATGGCAATATGCTATTTTAGATTGGGTTTAGCACTCGCCCCATAGGAGTGCTAACAAAGGGGCCCCCGGGCCGCCGTCAGGCGGGTCGGGGTAAAACAAAGGGGGTCCCCAAGCCGGAGGTACCCGCCGGCCTGGAAGCGGGGGGCCCGGGGTGGGAAGCAGGATATGGAAGGAACCGGCGGTGCCGGTTCCAACAGGTGTCCAGCATCCGCCCCCCGGCGTCCGGCATCCCATTCCGGTGGGTCCGGCGGATCGGGGTAAAAAGGGAGGAGGTACCGTGGACGACCGGAAGCAAAAGGTGCTCCTGGCCATCATCCAGGATTACGTGGCTACGGCCGAACCGGTCGGCTCCAGAACCATCGCCCGCAAGTACCGGTTGGGAGTGAGTCCGGCCACCATTCGCAACGAGATGGCCGACCTGGAGGAAATGGGGTACATCGAACAACCGCATACCTCGGCGGGGCGGATCCCGTCCGTATCCGGGTACCGCTATTACGTGGACGAACTGATGTGCCGGGAGGCCGTCGGGCCCGACGTGGAGAAGGTCATCCGGGACGGCCTGGCGCGCCAGGTGAGGGACGTGGAGGAACTCGTCCACTACACCGCGCAACTCGTGGCCAGGTTGACCTCTTACGCCGCCGTGGTCATGTTGCCCGGCCTTTTCGGCGGGCTCATCAGGCACATTCAACTGGTGCCGCTGGCCCTGCCCCGGGTGGCCATCGTGGTGGTCATGGACAGCGGAACCATCAGGAACGACGTTTTCGAGGTGCCCAAAGGGATCACCGAAGAAGACCTGGCCGTCATTTCGGCCGTGTTGACCGCCAAACTGAGGGGCATGACCATGGCCGGAATACGCCGGACCGTGCTGAACGAGGTGCGCGTCGAACTGTCCCGCTACCGTGAAGTGTTGAACCGCGCCTTCGAAGCGATGGCCAACGATAGGGCGGACACGGAAACGGGCAAGATATATCTCGACGGTATGTTCAACATTCTGAACCAGCCGGAATTTCACAACCTGGAGAAAGTGAAGACGCTTCTCGCCCTGCTCGAGCAGGAAGAAGTGCTCCGTGGGCTCCTGGTTCCCGCTCCGCCTTCCGGCGCGGTCACCGTGCGCATCGGGAGCGAGATGAGTTGCCGCTTCACCGTGGAGTGTTCCATGGTGGCGGCCGGTTTCCTGGTGCGTGGCGAGGACGCGGGCACCCTGGCCGTGCTGGGTCCGACGCGTATGGACTACGCCCGGGTGGTGGCGCTGATCGAGTACGCCGCCGCGAACCTTTCCCGGTATCTGGGCCGCCTGGGTGCGGGGAATCGGTAGGAGGTACGTTTTGAGTCTCAAACAGCAGGCCGCGGGTGCGGCCGAGGTGGACGAAAGACTGGCCGCCCTGGTGAACAACGCCGGGGCTATTCGCGCCACGGCTTCCGCCGTGGAGGGTACCCTGGGGCCCAAGGGCCTGGACACCATGCTGGTCGACCGTTTCGGGGAAGTGGTCGTCACCAACGACGGCGTGACCATCCTGACCATGATGGAAGCGACCCATCCGGCGGCGCGGATGCTGGTCAACATCGCCCGGGCCCAGCAGGAAGAGGTGGGCGATGGAACCACCACCGCCACGGTGATGGCCGGCACTCTGGTCAGCCAGGGTTTGGAGCACGTGGCCAAGGGCGTACCCGTCTCCCGGATTATCGAAGGTATGCGCGCTGGCCTCGGGGAGGCGCTGGCCGCCATGCGGGCCCGGGCGTCCGCCGTGGAGGACCTGGACGATCCCCGGCTGCCGCGGGTGGCTCTGGTGGCCGGGCGGGAGCACGCCGACATCGCCGAACTGGTGGTGGCGGCGGCCCGTTTGACGGGTATGGCCAAACTGCGGGATCCGGCCTTCAAGTTCGCCGATATCGTGGTCGCCGAGGAGGGGGCCCGGAACACCGTCTTCCCCGGCGTCATCATCCGGAAGGAGCGGCTTGCCCGGCAAATGCCGGCGCGGATGGGCCGCACCCGGGTGCTGGTGGTGGACGACGCCCTCGAGCCGGAGGAAATCGACGAGGCGGCCCTGGCCACGGAAGCGGGTTTTGCCCGGTACCTGACCCTCAAGGAGGATTTTCGCCAAAACCTGGCCCGGCTCCGGGACCTGGGGGTGGGACTGGTGCTGGTGGACAGGTCGGTGGACGAACAGGCCGAGGAGTTTTTTGCCGACGCCGGTATCATGGCCGTGCAGCGGGTCAACTCCCGGGAGCTGGCCCGGGCGGCCGAACACACCGGGGCCCGCATGATCAAGCGCACCGGATTGCGGAAACCGCCCGCGGAGTTGGCCGCCTGCCTCGGCGAAGCCGGCGGGGTGGTGCACGACGAAAAGCTGGGCCACATCCGGATCGAGGAAGGCCGGGGCAAGCCCATGGCCACGCTGGTCGTGGGGGCCGCCACCCGCGCCGTGGTGGGCGAACGGGAGCGCATCGCCCGGGATGCCGCGGCGGCCCTGCAGGCGGCCGCCCGCGGCGGGACCGTACCGGGAGGCGGCGCCCTGGAACTGTCCTGCGTGCCGGTGGTGGAAAAAATGCGCTCCGGTTTGCGCGGCATGACCGCTTTCGGTGTGGACTGCGTGGTGGAGGCTTTGAAGCGCCCCATGAGCCAGATCGTGGCCAACGCCGGGTTCAACCCCCTGGAAAAGGTGGGGGACGCTTTGGCCGCCCAGGCGGCCAGCGGTAACGGGGCCCTGGGCGTCGATTGCGCGACCGGGGAAATAACGGACATGAACGCGGCGGGGATACTGGATCCGGCCCTGGTCAAGATCCACGCCCTGCAGGCGGCGGGAGAAATAGCGCTGGCCATCCTGCGCATCGATACGATCATCAAGATGCGCGACCCGGTCGCTGCGGGAGACAAATGATGCGCGGGCCGCTCGCGCGGATCGGGGTAAAAAGGGGAGGATACCGTTTGTTGAAAGAGGTAGGTGGACCTTTATGAACGATCTGCTGAATGAACAAAACAACAACCCAAACATGGCGGGGGATTATCAGGAAACGCCGGCGTTGCCGGAGGAGGACCGGGACGAACTGGCCTCCGTGCGGAAAGAACTGGCCGAAAAGACCGAACTGGCCAATGACTACTACAACCGGCTCCTGCGTCTGCAGGCCGATTTCGACAACTACCGGAAGCGGGTGCTGAAGGAACGGGAAGAGGAGCGCCGTTTTGCGGCCGAACAGTTTATCCTGGGCATCCTGCCGGCTCTGGACAACCTGGAACGGGCCCTGGCCGCCCGCGGCGAGGAGGAGGGATCCATCCTCACCGGAGTGGAAATGATTCATAGACAGATCATGGAGTTTCTGGCCAAAGAAGGGGTGGCACCGATACAGGCGGTGGGGGTGGCCTTCGATCCCGCCGTGCATGAAGCGGTGGCCTTCGACGCCGCCCCCGGCAAGCCGGACAACGAGGTCGTGGAAGAACTGCGGCGCGGCTACTACCTCAAGGGCAAGGTTATCAGACCGGCCATGGTCAAGGTCTGCCGGAACTGTTAGTTAGATCGTAAGTCTTGAACCGGGACAAGAATTTGCACGGGAGGTATTGTGGAAACATGGCTAAAGTGATCGGTATCGACCTCGGTACTACCAACTCCTGCGTGGCCGTGATGGAAGGCGGCGAGGCCGTCGTTATCCCCAACGCCGAAGGGGGCCGTACGACCCCTTCCGTGGTAGGCTTCTCCAAGAGCGGCGAGCGCCTGGTCGGCCAGGTGGCCAAGCGTCAGGCGGTCTCCAATCCGGAGCGGACCGTGACCTCGATCAAGCGGCACATGGGCTCCGACTACAAGGTGGAAATCGACGGCAAACGCTATACGCCGCAGGAAATATCGGCGATGATCCTCACCAAGCTCAAGAACGACGCCGAGGCCTATCTGGGCGAAAAGGTGGAAAAGGCGGTCATAACCGTCCCCGCCTATTTCACCGACTCGCAGCGCCAGGCCACCAAGGACGCCGGGAAGATCGCCGGCCTGGACGTGTTGCGCATCATCAACGAGCCCACCGCGGCGGCCCTGGCCTACGGCCTGGACAAAGAGGAGAACCAGACCATCCTGGTTTACGACCTGGGGGGCGGGACCTTCGACGTCTCCATCCTGGAACTGGGCGACGGCGTGTTCGAGGTGAAGGCCACCAGCGGCAACAACCGTCTGGGCGGCGACGATTTCGACCAGCGCGTCATGGACTACCTGGCCGAACAGTTCAAAAAGGAAAGCGGCGTGGATCTGCGCAACGACCGCATGGCCATGCAGCGGCTGAAGGAAGCGGCGGAAAAGGCCAAGGTGGAACTGTCCGGCGTGATGCAGGCCAACATCAACCTGCCGTTCATCTCGGCCAACCAGAGCGGGCCCCTGCACCTGGACATCAACCTGACCCGGGCCAAGTTCGACGAATTGACGGCCGACCTGGTGGAGAAGACCATGGGGCCGGCCCGCCAGGCCCTGTCCGACGCCGGCCTGTCGCCCAAGGACATCAACAAGGTCCTCCTGGTGGGCGGCGCCACGCGGATGCCCTCCGTCCAGGAGACGGTGCGCAAGCTGATGGGCAAGGAGCCGCACAAGGGCATCAACCCGGACGAGTGCGTGGCCATCGGGGCGGCCATCCAGGCGGGCGTACTCTCCGGCGAGGTCAAGGACATCCTGCTGCTGGACGTCACGCCGCTGTCCCTGGGCATCGAGACCCTGGGCGGGGTGGCGACCCGGCTCATCGAACGCAACACCACCATTCCGACCTCCAAGAGCCAGGTCTTCACCACGGCCGCCGACGGCCAGACGCAGGTGGAGATCCACGTCCTGCAGGGTGAGCGGCCCATGGCCGCGGACAACAAGACCCTGGGACGTTTCCACCTCACCGACATTCCGCCGGCGCCCCGGGGCGTGCCGCAGATCGAGGTCAAGTTCGATATCGACGCCAACGGCATCGTCAGTGTTTCGGCCAAGGACATGGGCACCGGCAAGGCCCAGAGCATCACCATCACCGCTTCGAGCGGTTTGAACGACGCCGAGATCCAGCGCATGGTCAAAGACGCGGAGCGCTACGCGGCCGAGGACAGCAAGCGCAAGGAAGAGGTCGAACTCCGGAACAACCTGGACGGCATGATCTACCAGGCCGAGAAGACCCTGCGGGAGAACCGGGAAAAGGCCGATCCGGGCGCGGCGGACCGCCTGCAGAAGGCCATCGACGCCGCGAAGGAAGCCGTGCAGAAAAACGACCTGGCGGCCATGCGTTCCCGCCTGGAGGAACTGCAGAAACCGCTCTACGAGGTTACCGCCAGCATGTACCAACAGCAAGGCGGCCAGGGCGGCGGGCCCGGCGGGCCGGGCGGGCCGGGACCCACGGGCGGCGGCAAGGACGACGTGGTCGACGCGGACTACGAAGTCCGGGACGACAAATAGGACCAAGGGGAAGTATGCCGCCCGCCGGAGGCGGCATACTTCTCTCGTTTTCCCTTGCCTTCGGGCCGTTTTTGCCCTAAACTATTAGGTGGCACCAAGCGGCACACACGGGGAGATGAGGTAATTGGCCAAAAGGGACTATTACGAGGTACTGGAGTGCGGTCGCAACGCCACCCAGGATGAGATAAAACAGTCCTTCCGGCGTTTGGCCCGCAAGTACCACCCGGATGCCAATCCCGACCGGGCCGACGCCGAGGCCCGTTTCAAGGAAGTGGCGGAGGCTTACGAGGTCTTGAGCGACCCGGAGAAGCGCCGCCAGTACGACGCCTTCGGTCACGCCGGCGCCGACGGCCAGGGCTTCGGCGGCTTCGGCGGCTTCGGGGATTTCGGCGGCCTGGGCGACATCTTCGACATGTTTTTCGGTACCACCCAGCGGCAGCGGCGCGGGCCGGAACGGGGCGCCGACCTGCGTGTGGACATCGAAATCAGCCTGCGGGAGGCGGCCTTCGGCCTGGAGCGGGATATCCGGGTACCACGGCAGGAGGAGTGCACCACCTGCGGCGGCAACGGTTCGGCACCCGGCCACCGCCCCCAGGTATGCAACGCCTGCGGGGGCAGCGGCCAGGTGCAGATGGCCCAGGCGACGCCTTTCGGCCGCGTCCTGCATACCCGCACTTGCGAGCGGTGCCGCGGCGCCGGGCGCATCATCGAGAAGGCCTGCCCGACCTGTCACGGCAGCGGCCAGGTGAAGAAGACGCGCACGATGCACATCAAGGTTCCGGCCGGGGTCGACAACGGCTCCCGCCTGCGCCTGGCCGGCGAGGGCGAGATCGGGGAGCGGGGCGGACCGCCGGGCGACTTGTACGTATACATTCACGTGAAGCCGCACCGTGTTTTCAAGCGGGAGGGTAACGACATCGTATGCGAGATGACGATCTCCTTTGTCCAGGCCGCCCTGGGCGACGAGATCGACGTCCCCACCCTGGACAGCCAGATCAAGATGAAGATTCCCGAAGGGACGCAGCCGGACACCATCTTCCGTCTCCGGGGCAAGGGTATCCCCGACGTCAACGGCTTCGGCCGGGGCGACCAGCTTGTCCGGGTGCAGGTGGTCACGCCCACCAAGCTGACCGACCGCCAGAGGGAATTGCTCCGGGAATTCGCCAGCCTGGGCGGTGACCGGGTGCAGGGCAACGAGAAAGGTTTTTTTGAGCGGGTCAAGGACGCTTTCATGGGGTGAGGAGAACCGCCGGCAACGAGCGTGCATGATAACCGGGACGGCCCGACGGAGTCCCGGTTGTTTTGTATCTTCTGCTGGGATTCCCTTGACTGTTGCCAATGGGCGGGGGTAGTATATAATTAAGGAAATCAGGTGCTTTGTGCCGATGGAGGATGGGGTGATATTCTATGATTAATTCCATTGCCATTGAAAACTTTAAGCGGTTCAGGAATTTCAAACTCTCGCCGTTGTCAAGGGTTACACTTGTCGGTGGAGCAAACAATGTTGGAAAGACAACGCTACTGGACGCTATCTTTGCCGTGTACAATAGGCTTAGTCCGGATCTCATTCTTCGTCAATATGCAGGGCGCGGGTTCAACTTCGTCCCTGGTGGTGCCGAAAACATATGGTGGCCGATCTTTAACGAGTTTCGTACTGACAGAGAAATTAGGATACTCTTCAATTGGGATACGAATAATCATGCCGAAGAGAAACTGAGTGTCAAGCTTAACAAGAGTTATGCTTACAACGTGGTGCCGTTTGGATCTGACGTGGCGGTTCGTGGGTCTAACACGCCCAGCAATCAACCAGAGATGCAGTCATATGCCCTTGATGTTATCTATTCCAAGAATAACCAAGATATCCAGGTTTCGCATGTGACGGTTGCACCCAATGGATTACTAATGAAAACCGATTTTTCGCATGAAAATCCAAAGCCTGCCTCAATAATGGGCGGGCGCTTAATTTCGGACTATGCAATGGATGCCCAAATGTTTGGAAGCCTGGACGTTGATTATAGGGCAAGCTCCGTAACTAGTTTTCTCAAAGATTTAGAACCAAGACTTAAGGGTCTTTCCGTAATAGCATGGGGTAACAAGTCGGTGGTCTATGGCGATATAGGCATGGAAAAGAAGATGCCCGTGGCGTTTATGGGAGATGGAATTTCACGCCTGTTGACGATGATCTTGGCCATTGCGACATGTAGGGACGGAGTGGTGCTGATCGACGAGATAGAAAATGGGATTCATTATTCGGCAATGAGAAACATATGGCGCAATATCGGCAAGGCGGCGCGTGAATATAACTGTCAGGTTGTTGCCACCACTCATAGTTATGAGTGTATTGCCGCTGCTAAGTCGGGTTTCGCCGGAGGTATGCAGGAGGACTTTTCATATGTACGCCTCGATAAGATAAATGGCCACATTGTTCCCAAGGTATATACTTATGACTCCATTTCTGTCGCATTAGATGCTGAAATGGAGGTTAGATAACGAATATGCCAACCACAAAGATAGAAATAAAGAAAGAGAAACTCATTGTAGTGGAAGGCATCGATGCAAAGTTATTCTTTATTTATGCCCTTGCCCATTTGCAAATCGACGGCATACAAGTCTTAAGCTATGGTGGAATTGCCGAACTTTCCAGTTATCTCAAAGCCCTCTCGCTGTCACCTAATTATGAAACGGCAAAGACGCTTCTCATTTGCAGGGATGCTGAAACAGATGCACAAGCTGCAATTCAGAGCATCAGGTCCTCCCTCGACAAGAACAACCTACCATCACCAGGCGGGCCTTTTGATTGGGCTGATGGCGTTAAGAGGGTTGGCTTTGTTCTTTCCCCGGGTGTTGGTAGTGACGGTGGCATCCTTAATGGAACTCTTGAGGATTTGTGTTATGCTCTGCTTGATAATAAAAATCCAATAATGGCCTGCGTAGATTCTTTCCTGGCATGCGCTGCCTCAAGCGGGTCAGCAATTCGATGGCCGCACAAAAGCAAACTTCATGCCTATTTCGCCGTTACCAAATATGTCGGGCTGAAATTGGGCGAAGCGGCGCGGGCTGGCGCCCTTGATTGGGAAAAGGAAGTATTCGATCCTTATGTCCGGATGATAAGGGAGATGTAGTAAATACTCTTTGAGCAAGGAGGGAGTTTCGTGGAGTTCGAACTGTCGGAAGAACACAGGCTGCTTCAGGATATGGCCTACAAATTTGCCCGTCGTGAGATGGAACCCGTCGCCAGGGAATACGACCGGGAAGAGAAATACCCCCGGGAAATCTGGCGCAAGGCATGTGCGGCGGGGCTGGTGGGCGTCTTCATTCCCGGGGAGTACGGGGGGCCCGGCGCGGGTTTTCTGGAACTGGCCCTGATTACCGAGCAGCTTTCCCGGGTCGACCTGGGCATGGGTCTGGTGGTGGCCGGCGCCACCTTCGGGGCGGAAAACATCGTCTTCTTCGGCACCGACTGGCAAAAGCGAAAGTACCTGCCCCCGTTGGTCCAGGGCCGGGCCGTCTGCGCCGGCGCCTTCACCGAACCGGACGCGGGCACCGACGTGACCGGCGCCAAAACCCGCGCGGTCAAAGACGGCGGCGACTGGGTCATCAACGGCAACAAGATGTTCATCACCAACGGCACCGTCTGCGACTTCATGATCGTCTACTGCCTGACCAACCCGGAAGAAGAGGCCAGGCACAAAAGGTTCAGCCTGATCCTGGTGGAGGCGGACCGGCCGGGCGTGACGCGGAGCAAGATCAGGGGCAAGATGGGGATACGGGCCACCGATACGGCCGCCATCACCTTCGAGGATGTTCGCGTGCCCCAAGAAAACCTGGTCGGAATCGAAGGCCGGGGCTTTTACCATTTGATGCACTTTTTCGACTGCACCCGCACCATGGTGGCCGCCCAGGGCGTGGGCCTGGCCCAGGGGGCGCTGGACAAAACCGTACGGTACGTACGGGAGCGGCACGTTTTCGGCAAACCGCTCGCCGTCAACCAGGGGGTGCAGTTCCAGTTGGCCGAGATGGCCACGCGGGTGGAACTGGCCCGTAACCTGGCCTACAAGGCGGCCTGGCAGGCCGACCGCGGACAGCTGGATCCCGCCGTCAGCGCCATGGCCAAGTATTACGCCGGGGAAACGGCGGTCTGGGTGGCGGACAAGGCGGTGCAGTTGCACGGCGGTTACGGCTATATCGACGAATACGACGTCCAGCGTTTTTACCGTGACGCCAAGATCCTGGAGATCTACGAGGGGGCCAAGGAAGCCGAGAAGCTGACCATTGCGCGCCGGCTTCTCTGACCCGCCGACTATATTTCCCCACCTTGGAAATAATGGCATCGTCGGCCGACGCTTGGCAGGGGGATCGGTATTGTTCACTGACAGAAGACCGGCCCGGCACACCGCTGTGGACGCCGGCATGGCCTGGTGGCGGATCACGGCGTACCCCGACCCGGCACTCGTGGACGAGGTGGCGGCCGTGTTCGTCCAGTATACCGGCGGGGCGGCGGTGGAGGACCCGGCCCTGGTCGATGCGGTCGGCGCCGCCCGGCGGGCTCCGGACCTGGTACGGCCAAGGGGTCCCGCGGTTACCGGCTATCTCGCGCCGGGATTACGAAGGCGCCGCCGCCTGCTTTTGGCCGCCTTGGCCGGTCTGATACCCCGGCGGCGGGTGGTTACCGGCTTTTGTCACAGTTCGCAGTGGGACGAGGCCTGGAAAAAATATTACCATGCCCACCGGGTGGGGAGTCGCCTGGTGGTGGTACCGGCGTGGGAAACCTACGCGGCGCCTCCCGGCGAAACGGTGATCCGCCTGGATCCCGGTCCGGCCTTCGGCAACGGGACCCATCCGACCACCGAACTGTGCCTGGAATTCCTGGAAGAGGTCGCTCCGAAGGGCGCGCGCGTGGCCGACGTGGGTACGGGCTCGGGCATTCTGGCCATTGCGGCCGCCCTGTGCGGGGCCCGCCGGGTGGCGGCGGTCGACGTGGACGGGACGGCCCTGGCCTGGGCGGCGCAAAACGCCGCCTTAAACGGCGTGGCGGGGATTGTCCGGTTTTACCGGGGCGCCTTCCTGGCTCCGGTGCGGCGCCGGACTTTCGACCTGATACTGGCCAACCTAACGGCCGTCCTGCTGACCCGGTTGGCGCCGGAGGCGGCGGCCGCTTTGCGCGAGGGAGGAATGCTCGTCGCCGGGGGCATCATCGCGCCCCGGGCCCTCGATGTAAGGGAGGCCCTGGTGCGGGCGGGCCTGGTTGTCAAAGGGGACCGGGTCCGGGACGGATGGGTGGCCTTTCTGGCCGGCCGGAGGGAGCGGTGATGGCCCATTTCTTTGTCCAAGACCTGGACGAGACCGCCGGTACCGCCGTGGTGACGGGGCCGGACGCTTTCCACCTGACCAGGGTGCTCAGGATGTCCCCGGGGGACCCGCTTACCCTGTCCGACGGCGCCGGCCGCATTTTCCCGGCCGCAATAACCGGCCTGTCCCCCGGGGCGGTCCGGGTCCGTTTGACGGGGCCCTCCCGCCGCGAGCAACTGCCGCTTGCGGTCACCCTGGTCCAGGGCATAGCCAAGGGCGAGCGGATGGACCTGGTGGTGCAAAAGGCTGTGGAAATCGGGGTTTTTCGGATCATACCGATGGTTTCCGAGCGGACGGTGGCCCGGCCGGCCGGGGAACAAAAGCTGGCGCGCTGGCGGCGCATCGCCCTGGAGGCGGCCAAACAGTCCCGCCGGGGAATCGTGCCCGAGGTGGTTGTGCCGCGGACTCTCGGGGAAGTGTTGGATTCGCTGCCTCCGGGGGCGACGGCGCTTTTGCCCTGGGAGCAGGAAAACGGGTGCGCCTTGGCCGGCGTTCTGGCCGGTCCGCCTCCCGAAGAGGCCTTTCTCTTCATCGGGCCGGAAGGCGGCTTCACAGCCGCCGAGGTGTCCGCGGCCCGGTCGCGGGGCGTGCGCACGGTTTCTCTGGGCCGGCGTATCCTGCGCAGCGAAACGGCCGGCCTGGTGACGCTGGCCCTGGTATTGTTCCGGTGGGGTGATCTGGGATGGACCGGGTGAGCCCGTTGGAAAAAACGGTGGCCTTCCATACCCTGGGCTGCCGGGTCAACCAGAGCGAGACCGCATCCCTGGCGGCCCTGTTCCAGGCCCGCGGCTACCGGGTGGTGGACTGGGACCAGGCGGCCGGGGTGTATGTCGTCAATACCTGCACCGTGACGGCCACCGGGGACAAGAAGTCGCGGCAGGCGGTGCGGCAGGCGGTCCGCCGGAACCCGGCGGCGGTGGTGGTGGTGACCGGCTGTTACGCCGAGGTGGCGCCGCAGGAGGTGGCGGCCCTGCCGGGGGTGAGCCTGGTGGTCGGGCATACCGGCCGCGCCGGGCTGGTCGACCTGGTGGAAGCGGCCGGCCGGCAAGTGCTGGTCGTGACCGGCGCCGGGGACCGGAAAACCTTTTGCGAACTGCCCAGCCCCGTGGGAACGGGGCGCACGCGTGCCTTTTTGAAGGTGCAGGAAGGCTGCAACCGGTTCTGCGCTTATTGCATCGTGCCCCTGGCCCGGGGCCGGGAGCGCAGTTGCCCGCCGCCGACGGTGCTGGCCCAGGCCGCGGAACTGGTGGAGCAGGGCTTTCGCGAAATCGTGGTTACCGGGACCAACACCGGGGCTTACGGCCGGGACCTGGGCGGGCCGGACCTGGCCGGGCTCCTGGCCCGGCTGGCCGCTTTGCCCGGATTGGCCCGGATCCGGCTCAGTTCGGTGGAGCCGGAGGAGGTAACGGACCGGCTGATCGAAGTCCTGGCGGGCGGCACCCCATCTTCGGGCGCTTACCCGAAGTTTTGCCGCCACCTGCATTTGCCCCTGCAGAGCGGGGACGACACGGTCCTCGCCGCCATGGGCCGGCGGTACACGGCCCAGGGGTTCCGCGACCTGGTCCGTTCCCTCAAGGCGGCCATACCCCAAGTGGCGGTTACGGCCGACGTTATGACCGGTTTTCCCGGCGAGAGCGAGGCGGCCCACCGTAACACGTGCCGCCTGGTGGAAGAAGAGGAACTGGCCGGCCTGCACGTTTTCAAGTATTCCCCCCGCCGGGGTACCGCCGCCGCCACGATGCCGGGGCAGGTCGCAGCCCCCGTCAAGGAACGGCGCAGCCGGGAACTCCTGGCCCTGGGCCGGCGCCTGGCGCGCCGGTTTGCGCTGTCGCTCACCGGCTCCGTAGTCGAAGTGTTGGTGGAGGAGCCGGCCGCGGCAGGCCTGTACACCGGTTTGACCGATACCTACGTCCGGGTGTTTTTCCCCGCCGCCCCTGCCGACCGCGGCCGCCTGGTGCGGGTGGGCGTGACCGGGGAGCGGGACGGAAGTTTGATCGGCCGTATGGTGGAAAACGAAAAGGATGCCGAATCTGACCATTCACCCTCCGATTTTGATGCCCGCGGTTTCCCGGGCAGGAGTTCCCGCGATCGTGGTGAATAAGATACCGGCATGGGATGGGCGATGGCGTCTGGACGGGAAGGGGTGGAAAAAGTGCAGGAATGTATATTTTGCCAGATAGCGAACGGCGAGGTACCCGCCGACATGGTTTACGAGGATGAGCACGTCGTGGCCTTCAAGGACATCCGGCCCGTGGCCCCGGTGCACATCCTCATCATTACCAGAAAGCACATTCCGTCGCTCGCGGCCATAGACAATGATGAAGACGGGCAGCTGATGGGCCGGCTGCACCGGGCGGCGGCGGCCTGTGCCCGGACCGCCGGCGTGGACGCCAAGGGTTTCCGGCTGGTGGCCAACTGCGGCCGGGACGCCGGACAGTTGGTCGACCACGTCCATTACCATCTGTTGGGCGGCAGGCCGCTGCAGTGGCCGCCCGGGTAGTTGACGGTAGGGGAAGAGGTATTGTATAATTGATTGGTTCTGTGAGAGGAACAGGCCCGGCGGAGGGGGGGAACTTTTTTGTCCGAAGTCAAAGTAGGAAAAAACGAAACACTGGACAGTGCCCTCCGGCGGTTCAAACGCTCCTGCCAGAAGTCCGGCGTCCTCGCGGAAGCCAGGCGCCATGAACATTACGAGAAACCCAGTGTGAGAAGGAAAAAGAAACAGGACGCGGCCAGGAAGAGACGTTTTAGTTAATTAACCCATACGGGTCGATACCTTCGGCATCTGTACAAAGGAACCCCCCACAAGCGGCGGGTTCCTTTTTCCAATGGAAAGCTGCAGAAAATACAGGAAAAAATCCGCGTCCGTAGAATTAGGAAGAGAACGGAAATACTAGGGGCACGGGGGGATGGCCTTGGAGGAGGAAAGTCCGCTAATGCCGATTGACCTGGTGGAGCAGGAGCCCGATCTGCGGGGCGTCGTGGCCCACCTCTACCACTCTCTCAACAGCATTCTGGAACGTATTGCCCAAAGGGAACAGGTGCTTTACGCCCAGATCCGGGAGTTGGAACAGAAGGAGCAGACCCTGTCCCGGGAATGCGAGCGGGAGCGGAGCCTGGTCCGGCGCTTTCAGGAGTTCGCGGCCATGCTGGAACTCATCTTCACCCTGAGCACGGAGGAGGAGATAGGCGCCGCGGTGGTGGGTTTTCTCCACCGTCTGTATCCGTTTGCCACGGCCCGCCTGGTCTGCGCCTCCCACAGCCGGACCAGGATGAAGGTCATGGCCTGCTCGGAAGGCCTGGCCCTTCCCACGCGTACCTGTGCCCTGACGCCCCTGGAGTGCATGGCCATCAAGATGGGCAAGGTGGTGGAACGCCGCCTGCCGAAAGACCAGTTCGTGTGCCACGAACTGGCCCGGCAGGGCGGGGTGGCCGGACACGTCTGCGTGCCCCTGATGGCCGAGGGCACCATCTTCGGCAACGTCAGCCTGTTCTTCCCCGATTCGGACGTGCCCTTCGGCCGCGAGGACCAGGAACTGATCGGCCTTTTCGCCGCGCACATCGCCCTGGCGATCTGGAACAACCGCCTGATGCGGATGGTCAAGCGGGACTCCCTCACCGACCAGTTGACCGGCCTGCCCAACCGCCGTTTCGTGATCGAGGCGATCCAGAGGGAGATCGACCGGACCGTTCGTTACGGCGGCCGTTTTACCCTGGCCATGGTGGACATCGACCATTTCAAGCGGATCAACGACCAGTACGGCCATGACGAGGGCGACCGGGTCCTTCTGTTGCTGGCGGAAACAACCCGTCAGACCCTGCGGAAGGCGGATGTGGCCGCGCGGTACGGAGGCGAGGAGTTTCTCCTCCTGCTGCCCCAGACCGGCCTGGCGGCGGCCCGCAGCGTGGTGGGGCGGGTGCGGGGGCTGTTTTACCAGGGGACCCTCAATCCCGTTTACCGGGCCCACGGAGTCACCTTCAGCGCCGGCCTGGTCGAGTTTCCGTCCGACGGCCGCGACGTGGGCGAATTGATCAAGGCGGCGGATACGAGACTGTACCAGGCCAAGCAGGCGGGCCGCGACCGCATGGTCAGCGGGGAGGAGTGAGGAGCCGTGACCACCCCAACGTCGGCCGGGGCCTTGGAACGGTTGGGCAGCCGGGACTTTGCGCGCCTTTGCCGGGAAAACGGGGTTTCTCTGGCCGTGCTCTTCGGCTCCCGGGCCACCGGCAAAGCCGGGGAGGGCAGTGACATCGACCTGGCCGTGTGGCTCGATGGAACGGACCAGGCGGCCGGGACCAGGCTGGAGGCACGGCGGCGTTTGCTGCTGCTCCGGCAATTGATAAACTACTTGAAGACGGACAGGGTCGATATGGTGGTCCTCAACCGGGCCTCGCCATTGATGAAGTTCCAGGTGGCGAGACACGGCAAACCTCTTTTCCAAAAAAAGCCCACCCTCTTTGCCGACTTTTGTTCGCGGGCTTTACGGGAACACGGCGACGCACGTGTTTTTTACCAGGCGACGGAGGCTTATCTGCAAAACTCGATCAAAAGGAAAAAGCACTTGGTTGATATACTGATAGCCCGACGCAAGTTGCAAAAAATGGCCTCGTACCTGTCGGCCCTTGCAGAAAGGGGATCGGCCGGCCTGGAGGATTACCGGGCGGACTTTGGGCTGCGCCTGGCGGTGGAGCGGCTGATTCAGGTCATCGTCGACGCCGCGGTGGACCTGAACGTTCACGCCGTGGTGGATGCCGGCAACCCGCCTCCGGTGGACGCCTACAACTCGTTTCTGGAAGCGGCCGCAGCCGGCCTGTTGCCAAAGAGTCTGGCTGAAAAGCTCGCTCCGGCTACCGGGGAGAGAAATATCATTGTGCATAGGTATGAAGAGATAGACGATACGATTGTTTATGAGAGTATTGGTGAAATTGTGACGTTATTCAATCAATACGTGGAGGAAGTTGACAAATACCTTCGCCAGGCGGGCGGGGGAGAATCGTAACCGGGTCGAATACAGATCGTTGGCCGCGACCGGTGCCCTCAGGCCGGCAATTCCCCCCGAACCACCTCCCGGGCCTGGCCCGGCCCGGGACCTCTCACCACGACAAGGAGGAAATCCCGATACCCACGGCCCCAACCTTCGCGGCACGCGCATCCTGTATTCCCGCGCACAGGCGGATGACGTTGACCAGTTGGGAATGCACTCCGGCGAAGGCGTGCAGCATATCCAGATAGACCAGCGATGCGTCGGGAATGCAGATGCCCTCCACCAGCCGTTTCTCGTGGCTGGCGGCGCACTCGTCACAATTTTTCCTGCACTCGGCCTGCCTTTTCTCCAGCCATCGGAATTGGGTGGCGCTATCGGTGCGTAGAAAATCAACGGCGATTCGCAAAAAGGCTTTGGACTCCTTAAAAATACGGCTCATTTCCTCCGTAGCCGGATCGCTGAAAACAATCCGCTTTTCCACCTTTTCCTGGACCGCCGCGGCAAGATCAAAAAGGTGGTCCTGAAGGTTTTGAAGGCGGTGATCGAGCATAAGGTCAAGATCCCCAACATAATCCAAAGAATTCAGGAGAGTTTGCAAGCAATCCTTGATATCATCTATCCGCTCGTGATGACTGAGGCCGTTTTTCCGGAAATCGTTTTCGACGGCTTCCATAAATGTGGCCACGGAGGTCAGTGCGTGGATAAAGTCCATTCTTGCCCGGTCCTTCATGATGCCGCCCCTCTCGTCCTTATTTTTCCAGGCACGTCGATACGTTTTTCGTTACTTAATTATAACCTCGTTGGTTAAGAAGTGCAATAGAACAAGGGAGGTTTAAGGTAAAAGTGAACAAAATAACAAATGATTGTGATTTGAAGGGCAAACTTGGTGGTGCGGGATAAATGTTGATTGCGGGCCCTCGATCCCGGCAGCCCCGTTGTTTCGGCTTCGACGCCTGACGGAGCCGACCGCCAAACACCCCGTATTTCCCGCCAACGGCACGATGTTGTGGAAACGGGCACAATCACCGCTTTGTCGCGGGGGATAACCGGGGCATCTTGTCCCGCCGCCGGGCATAGATTTTAGGGACAAGGGGTGCGAGAGGAGGATGGTCTTGTCCTGGCGCCGGATCAGACAAAGGCTTTTGGAACAGGTGTCCGAAGCCCTGGAAATGCCCGGGGACATCCTGCCGGACCTGCCCCGCATCGTCCTGATCGGCGACACCCGCCTGTTCGTGGAAAACCACCGGGGTATAGGAGTCTACCAGGCCGACAGCGTGCGGATCGGTACCAGTTGCGGGGACCTGCTGGTGCGGGGGGAGAACCTGGTGGTAAAAAACATTCTGCCGGAAGAGATCACCGTCGAGGGACGGATCAGGGAAATCTCCTTCCTTCCCTGAGGCGGGCGGGGGGTTGAAACATGGGAAAAAGCCGGTGGGGCCCGGGCGGACAGGTTGTCGTCCTGGTAAGGGGAGGCAATCTGACCGGTTTTGTTAACACCGCCCTTTCCCAAGGCATATTATTATGGGATATGAAGCGCAGCGGGGAAGACCTGCTTTCGGCGCGGGTCCGGGCCGCCAGCGTGAGGGATCTGCGGCGGGTGGCCAAGGCCACCGGCTGCCGTTTCCGTATTGAGGGCCGGAGCGGACCGGTCTTCCGGTGGCGGCGCCTGTCCCGGCGCAAAGGCCTGGTGGCCGGTTTCGTCGCCTTTTGTCTCGCCCTGTACGTCCTGTCCGGTTTCGTGTGGTCCATTCAGGTCGAGGGTAATCGGACCGTCTCCAGCGCCGCCATCCTTCAGGCGGCGGCGGCCGGGGGACTGACCTGGGGCATGCCGCGGCGCCTGGTGGACCCGGACCGAGTGGAGAAAGCGGTACGCGACGCCCTTCCCGAAATGGCCTGGGTCAGCCTGCGCCTGCACGGGACCCAGGTGCAACTGGAAGTAGTGGAACGGACCCTGCCCCGGCCGGTCACCGAGGTGCCGAACGACATCGTGGCCGCCCGCGCCGGCCTGGTCAGGGAGATCCTGGTCCAGAAGGGCCAGGCCAGGGTTGCGGCGGGGGAAACCGTCCGGGCGGGTCAGGTGCTCATCAGCGGGGTCATCGAGCCGCCGGCGGGTGTGGAACCACCGCCCCCGGTCCGGTACGTGGCGGCCGCCGGGCTGGTCAGGGCCCGGGTCTGGTACGAGGCATACGGCGAAGCCCCCCTCGTCGTCACCGGCCAGCGACCGGCCGGGGTCGAGGTGGTCGGCTACGGTATCAAAATCGGGGACCGGGAAATAATTTCCCTAGGTCCGCAAGCCAGCCCTTTCCCGCTTTACAAAACCGAGACGCTGATCAAACCATTTCCCCTGTGGAGGAATATCGGCCTTCCCGTCGAAGTGGTTATAACACGGTATCTGAAGTACGAAAGGTTCCGGGAAGTCCGGGACGTGGATACGGCGCGGCGGCTGGCCGCCAGCGAGGCCTTCTTCGGCCTGGAGTCGCTCCGTTACCCCGGCGGGACGGTGGTTGACCGCCGGGTGGAGCAGGTCGGACGACCGGGGCCGGAGGTGCGGGAACGGATGCGCGTGGAAGCGCTGGAGGACATCGGGGTGCCCAGGCCGCTTGGGGCGGCGAATTGATCTCCGGTTTGGGAGTAGATGGATTGACGGAAACGGCGGAACTACGGGTGGTCCTGGACGACACCGGGGCGGCGGCGGAGATCTTCGGGCGGCACGACGAGCACCTGACCCTGTTGGAACAGTCCCTGTCCGTCCGCATGGTGGCCAGGGGCGGCGAAATGGTGGTCACCGGGCAGCCCGAGAAGGTGGCCGTGGCGGGCGCGGTTTTGAACCAGTTGCAGGACTTTTACCGGGCCGGCAACCGGTTGACCCCGCAGGAGGTAAACTACGCCGTGCGTTCGGCCCTGGCCGGGCGGATGGACGCGCTGTCGAAGCTGGCCCGGGACGTGGTCATGGTCACGCCGCGGGGGAAGCACATCAAGCCCAAGACGGCCGGCCAACAAAGGTACGTGGCCGCCATCGAGGCCCACGATCTGGTGTTCGCGATCGGTCCGGCCGGAACGGGCAAGACCTACCTGGCCGTGGTCATGGCTATCCGGGCCCTGCGCCAGAAACAGGTGCACCGGCTGGTGCTCACCAGGCCGGCCGTGGAAGCCGGCGAGAAACTCGGCTTCCTGCCCGGCGATTTGCAGGAAAAGATCGATCCTTACCTGAGACCTCTTTACGACGGCCTTTACGACGTGCTGGGCGTGGAAAACACCCAGCGGTACCTGGAGAAAAGGATTATCGAGATCGCCCCGCTGGCCTACATGCGGGGTCGGACCCTGGACGATTCCTTCATAATCCTGGACGAGGCGCAGAATACCACTCCGGAACAAATGAAGATGTTTTTGACCCGGATCGGCTTTGACTCCAAAGCGGTGATCACCGGCGACATAACCCAGATCGACCTGCCCCGCGGGCAGGTTTCCGGCCTGGTACACGCCGAAAGGGTGCTGGCGCAAGTCAAAGGCCTGGTTTTCCACCACCTGACCGGAGAGGACATCGTGCGCCACCCCCTGGTGCAGGACATCATCCTGGCCTACGAGCAGGGCCGGTAACTCCCAGGCGATCAAACGTTGGTTGGTGGGCCATGTTTCCCTTGAGGAAATACATCGTGGGTACCTGGCGGGTGTTCCCGTATGTGGTCCGGCAAGAAGCGGTCCGGCGGGCGGTCATGGCCGTTTTTTTCTTTCTGTTAATTACATTTATCGCATCAGTGAATTTAGTGCCCCGAACGTACGACCTGAAGGCGGGACAGGTGTCCCCGATCACGATCAAGGCCCCCCGGAGCATCAGCTACGAGAACTCGGCGGCGACCCAGAAAGCCCGTGCCGACGCCGAAGCCGGAGTGCCCCGGCAGTACGACTTCAACTCCCAGGTCGAGGGACAGGTCGTCGCCGATCTCGACCGGGCGGTGGCGACCCTTGCGGCGGTGCAGAATTCCGGCGCTTCCACCGCGGTCCGGGCGGCCCAACTGCAGGCCGCCCTGCCCTTCACCGTGCCCCAGTACGTTCTGTCCGGGCTGGTCAACCAAAACCCCAGCGAGGTGCAACGCCTGCAACAAGGGCTGGACGACCTGGTCCGGCAAGCGATGGAGGCGCCGGGCGGCGTGGCCGACGACAAGCTGGACCAGGCCCGGCAAAGCCTGATGGGCGGTCTGTCTTCCCTTTACCTCGACCACAGCTACGAGTCCCTGGCCGGTATGCTTCTGACCTACTATCTCAAGCCGAACGAGATCTATGACGCCGCCCGCACCGAGGCCGCCCAGGAAGCGGCGGCCCGCGCCGTCACCCCGGTCATGGCCAGCGTCAAGGAGAATGAGAAAATCGTGGGCGAGGGAGAGATCGTCACCAGTTCGGAAGTGGACGCCCTGGAGGCCCTGGGCCTGTCCCATCCCGGCACCGCCGCCGCTGGTGTGGCCGGAACGGCCCTGTTGGTGGCCCTGTTGACGGGAGTGCTTCTCTTTTACCTTTACCAGCAGGACCGGCCCCTGTTCCGCCATTCCTCCCACCTCTGCCTGCTGGGCATCGTGGTGGTTCTGGTGCTGGCGGTGGGTAAGGTCATCCTGGCCTTCAACACGAGTCAGCAGTCCTTCGGCGCCCTGGTGGGCTACGCGGTGCCCGTCGCCGCGGCGGGCATGCTGGTGACGGTGCTCCTGGATTCGCGGGTGGCCGTGCTGGTAACGGCCGTCCTCGCCGTACTGGTCGCGGTCATGGCCGACTACAACCTGCGTCTGGGGATTGTGGCCTTCGTGAGCGGACTGACCGGTGTCTTCGGCGTTTCGCGTCTTTCCCAACGCGTCGACCTGGTCCGGGCCGGGATTTACGTGGCCGGGGCGAGCACCCTGGCGGTGGGGGCGGTGGGGCTCACCTCCAACCTGCCCCTGACGCTGCTGGCACCGGCGGCCCTGGTTTTGGGCGCCGTCAACGGCGTCCTGTCCTCGGTCCTGACCAACGGCGCGTTGCCTTTCCTGGAAAGCACCTTCGCCATCACCTCCCCGGTGCGGCTCCTGGAACTGGCCAACCCCAACCACGTCCTGCTACGGCGGCTGCTCACCGAAGCGCCGGGCACCTACCACCACAGCATCATCATGGGCAACATGGCCGAGGCGGCGGCCAGCGCGGTGGGCGGGGACGGCCCCCTGGTCCGGGCCGGAGCCTATTTTCACGACATCGGCAAGGTCAAACGTCCCTACTTTTTCATAGAAAACCAGATCAGCGGGGAAAATCCCCATGACAAGATTTCGCCGAACCTTTCCACGCTCATTTTGACCTCGCACGTCCGGGACGGCGTGGAAATGGCCCGGGAACAGAAAGTTCCCCGGAGCGTCGTGGATATCATCGAACAGCACCACGGCACCAGCCTGATCACCTATTTCTACCACAAGGCCCTGGAAAACGGCCGCACCGAAACTTTGACCGAAGAGGAGTTTCGCTACGAGGGTCCGCGGCCCAAAACCAGGGAAGCGGCCATCGTCATGCTGGCCGACGTCGTGGAGGCGGCCGTGCGGTCGCTGACGAACCCCACCCCGGGGCGGGTGGAAGGCCTGGTCCGGAAGGTGATCAAAGACAAGTTCCTGGACGGCCAGTTGGACGAATGCGACCTCACCTTCAAGGATCTCGACTCCATCGCGGCGGCCTTCATCCAGGTACTGTCGGGCATATTCCACCACCGGGTCGAGTATCCCGATTTGACCAGACAGTTGGCCGAAAGGAGGACGGTCCATGCCGGTGGTCGTAAACAACATGCAAGAAGAAGTGCCGGTTGACGAAGCCCTGTCGGCCACCATCGACCGGGCGGCGGCTTCCGTCCTGGCCGCCGAAGCGGTCCCGTCCGGGGTCGAGGTCAGCGTGGCCCTGGTGGACGCCGGCCGGATCAGGGAGTTGAACCGGCTTTACCGGGGTGTCGACGCTCCCACCGACGTTTTGTCCTTTCCCATGGACGACCCCCACTCCGGCGAACCGGAAACCGTCCTGGGGGACGTGGTCATCGCCCTGCCCGTGGCGGTGAGACAGGCCGGGGAGTACGGCCACACCCTCGCGCGCGAGGTCGCTTATCTCACCGTGCACGGCGTGTTGCACCTCCTGGGATTTGACCATGAGGAACCGGAGGACCGGGAAACCATGCGCCGGCATGAAGAGGCCGCCCTGGCCGGGTTGGGCCTTTCGCGGGATGCCTAGGACGCCGTCTTCCTGGCGGGGATTGGCCCGGAGTTTCGGGTACGCCTGGGCCGGAGTGTGGTTCGCGGTGCGCACCCAGCGCAACATGCGCATCCACCTGTTCCTGACCGGCCTGGCCCTGGCCATGGCCCTGTGGGTCCGGCTGAATACGGTTTCCTTGCTGGTGCTGGGTCTCGCCGTAACATTGGTGCTGGCGGCCGAGTTGTTCAACACCGCCCTGGAGGCGGCGGTGGACCTGTACGGCACCGCCGTCCGGCCCCTGGCCCGGGTGGCCAAGGATGTGGCCGCCGGCGCCGTGCTGCTGGCGGCGGCCAACGCTCTGGTGACCGGTCTTTTTTTGTTTGGGCCGCGTCTCGGGCTTCTCGGGTCGCTGGCGCTCGACCTGGGGCGCGGGGTTCCGGCGGCGGCCGTGGCCGTCGCGGCGGCGCTGGTCCTGCGTCCGGTACGGCGCCGGCGGGCTCCGGCGTGGGGGGTGGCCGGGGCGGTGGCCCTGGGCACCTGGCTTTTCGCCGCCACCGCCTGGGCCGGCCCGGCCCTGGCGCTCACCCTGGCCGGTCTGGTTCCGGCCTGTCTCGGCCCGGGCGGCTTTCGCACCGGGGGCTGGTCCCTCCTGGGGGGGGTGGCCGTGGGGGTGCTGATGGGTCTGTTGGGGGTCCGCTTCCGGTTTTAGGGGGATGCTAAAACATGACAATAACCCCGATCCATGATGAATAGAAGAGGGAGATTACCTACGAACTGGAGGGGAAGCATCTGGTAGTGGAAAATGTGCCAGCCGAGGTTGGTAGCAAGTGCGGCGAAACCACCTGTTCTCCCGATGTCACCGACGAATTGTTGAAGTTTGCGCGGCGGTGGTTCAGGCCCGTGAAAGAGGTGACGGTGCCCGTGTTTGACCTCGCCGTACGGGCAAGGGCATAGGAGTGGTTCAATTGACCCTGCCGGCGGAAAAACTAATAAATGCGGCGCGGGCGGCGCGGGCGCGGGCCTACGCCCCCTATTCCGGCTACGCGGTGGGGGCCGCCCTGGCCACCGTCGACGACCGGATTTACAGCGGTTGCAACGTGGAAAACGCCTCCTTCGGTCTGACGGTGTGCGCCGAACGGGTGGCGGTTTTCAAGGCGGTTTCCAACGGGGAACGGGATTTCGCCATGCTGGCCCTGGCCGGTCCGGACGACGGCATCAGTCCCTGCGGGGCCTGTCTCCAGGTGCTGGCCGAGTTCGCGCCCGGCCTGACGGTGCTTCTTCCGTCCGGGGACGGCTACCGGGAGGTTGCCCTCGCCGAGTTGTTGCCCCGCGCCTTCCGGCTGGGAGGGGATGCGCGTCCCGTGCCAAAAGGGACCAGGGGACCGGCGGGGGGCCGCGAGGAGCCGGTCGTCCGCTAGAAAGGGAAGGCGGGAGACATTGGCGCGCGAAGAACGGGAATTCCGGTGCGGCTTCGTGGCGGTGGCGGGGCGCCCCAACGTGGGCAAGTCCACGCTTCTGAACACCCTGATGGGTCGCAAGGTGACCATCGTATCCGACAAACCCCAGACCACCCGTACCCGCATTACGGCGGTGCTGAACCTGGACCGGGCCCAGGTGGTCTTTCTCGACACGCCGGGGGTGCACCGGCCGCGGCACCTGCTGGGTGACCGCATGGTCAGGGGCGCCCTGGCCACGGTGCAGGACGCCGACCTGGTCCTCTTCCTGGTCGAGCCCGGCCCGCCCGGCCCGGGCGACCGCTTTGTCCTGGAGCGACTGGGAACCGTTCCCGTGTTCCTGGTCATCAACAAGGTGGACCGCTGTGCCCGGTCCCGTCTTCTGGAGGTCATCGACGTCTGGCGGGGGCAGCGGGACTTCGCCGAAATCGTGCCGGTATCGGCCAAAACGGGGGAGAACACGGACCGCCTGCTGGACCTGGTGGTGCGCCGCCTGCCGACCGGCCCCGCCTGCTACCCGCGGGAGATGGTTACGGACCGGCCCGCGGAGTTCCTCATGGCCGAACTGGTGCGGGAACAGGTGTTGGCCCTGACCGCCCAGGAAGTGCCGCACACCGTGGCCGTGGTGGTGGAGGAAAACGCGGCGCGTCCGGACGGAACCCGGTACGTGCGGGCGACCGTCTACACGGAGAAGGAGAACCAGAAGGCCATTTTGGTGGGCCACGGGGGAGCCATGCTCAAGGAGGTGGGTACCCGGGCCCGCCGGGAGATGGAGGCTGTTTTCGGCCACAAGTTCTATCTGGACCTGTGGGTCAAGGTGAAGGATGACTGGCGCAACCGGGAAGCCTTGCTGGAGGGGTTCGGCTACGGCCGCGACTAGACGGGACGGGCCGGCGGGAGGAATGCCGGCCCGGCGGGGAGGCGGTCCCGGCGCCACCGCCGGTGGTCACACCCTTGGGCCGCCCCCGGCGAACCCGGCCGTGACGCTGCCCGCCTCGACGATGACCGGCACTTCGGTATCCCCGGTCAGTTTCCTGATCTCCCCGATCCGGTCCCGGTGTTCGCCGAGGTTGACTTCCTCTACGGCGTAGCGCCGGGCGCCGTAGTGTTCGCTATGGCCCCCCCCGGGCGGGAGCAGGTAAACGGCCGGCGGCGGCGAACGTCTTTTGGCAAACAGCGGAGGCGGGGGGGAAACGGGGGGGCCGGCAATGTTTTTCCGGGTGGCCGTTTTACTCCTGGCGGCCGTCTTCCTTTGGTCGGTGGTCCGCTCCCCGGACGCCGGGAACGCGGCCGGACTTCTGGTGCGCAACACGCCGCAGCTCGGCTGGGCGATCCCGTTTCTGCCCCCGGGCCCGGCCATCGTGCGGAGCACCGTTCCCACGCCGGGGGACCCGGCCGAACGGGGGACCCTGTACTTCCCGGCCGCCGGCGGCCCCTGGCCGGGCGTGGTCGTGCTGCCGGGGCTGGTGCCTCTGGGCCGGGAAGATCCCCAGGTGGTGACCCTGTCCCGGTCGCTGGCGGATCTCGGCCTGGCGGTGTACGTGCCCGACCTGCCGGGCCTGAAGGACGGCCGGATGACGGGCGCGGCCTTGACCGCTTGCGCGCTGGACGTCCGGTGGTTTGCCGGCTCCCGCTACGTGCAGGGTCCCGGGGTGGCGCTCCTGGGCGTTTGCGTCGGGGCCTCGCTGGCCATCCTGACCGCGGCGGAGGGCTCTCCTCCGGTGCGGGCCGTGATCGCTTTGGATCCCTATGCCAGTATGCGCGACCTGGTGCAGGCGGCCACAACCGGCGAGGCGCCCGGTCCGGGGGGCGCCCTCGAACCCTTCACCATGGATCCCTGGGCCGTGGCGGCCCTGGCCCGCGGCGCCGCCTACACCGTCGCCGACCCCGCTTCCCGGGCGACGCTTCTCCAGGCGATCGGCGGGGAGACGTCGGCCGATCCGCTGGCCCCTCTGCGCGACGCCGCTTGGCCCGCCCATCTCAGCCCGGCGGCCGCGGCCTGGTGGCGGCTTCTGGCCAACCGCTCGCCGAAGGCCTTCGACGGCTTGTACCAGGCCCTCCCGTCCGGGGTGCGGGACGAGTTGGACGCCCTTTCCCCGGTGCGGCGGGTCGCCGCGGTCCGGGTTCCCGTGCTGGTCCTCGACCCTGCCGTCGACACGGCCTACCCGCCCACGGAAGGGCGGTGGCTGGCGCGGGGCAACCCCGGGCGGGTGGAACTGACGGTGAGCCCGCTCGTCGACCACGTGACGCCGGACCTGGAGGGGGCTGACTGGCAGGACCTGGGACGACTTTGGGGTTTCGCCTGCCGGACGGTCGACATTTTGCGGGAACCATGAGCAGTTCGCACCTGTGCCACGGTCGTATTTTTCCGCTCCGTCGGGGAGGCTGTTCCGTTGAACACGTACCGGGCCGACGCGGTGGTCCTGCGGACCAAGGAACTCAACGAGGGAAACCGGCTCCTGATCCTGTTTTCCCGCGCCCACGGCAAAATCAGGGCCATGGCCTACGGGGCGGCCAAACCCGGCAGCCGCAAACGGGGGGCGGTGCAGCCTTTTTGCTACTCGGATTTTCTTCTGGTCCGGGGCCGGGAATGGGACACGGTCAGCCAGGCCGAGACCAGGGAAATGTTCGTCCGCCTGCGGGACGACCTGGACCTTCTCGGCTATGCCAGCCACTTCGCCGAACTGGTGGACCTTTTCACCCCGGCCGGGGAGCCCAACGAGCCTCTTTTCCACCTGCTGCTGGCGGGACTGGGCTTTTTGGGGACGGTGGACGCCGAACTCCTGGCCCGCTCTTTTGAACTGAGGGCCCTGGGCTGCCTGGGGTACCGGCCGGAACTGGAACGCTGCGCCTCCTGCGGCGGATCGCTGCCGCGCGGACCCCTGGCCTTCGATCCCGCGGCGGGGGGGGTGGTGTGCGGGGAGTGCGCGCGGACCTTCCCGGCCGGGCACCGGCCACCGGTGATATCGGCGCAAGCCCTGGCCGTGATGCGCTCCCTGGTCCGGCTGGACCCGGGCCGCGTGGGCCTTTTGCAGGTACCGGCCCGCGCCCGGGAGGAAATCAAGAACGTTCAGCGGTTGTTCTGGGAGTACCATCTGGAGCACCGGGCCCGCAGCCTGGGCTTTCTGGAGGACCTGGGCCGCCGGGGACCCTAGCGGTGGAATGTGCATCCGCCGATTGGGGAACGGATAACGGGGAGAAAACTTGTCCGGAGGTGGACCGGGTGAGCGAGGAACTGGAGAAGATCGATATCCTGAGGCGGCGTTTCAACGTCGGCTACCGGGAGGCCAAGGAGGCCCTCGACCAGGCCGGCGGGGACGTGGTGGGAGCGCTGTTGCTGCTGGAGGAGAAGCCCAAAGGACCGGCCGGGGAACTGGGCGAGCGGGCGGCCGGGATGTGGGGCCAGGTCAAGGATGTCTGGCAGCGGGCGCAGGGCATCCGGATCCGGGTCAAGGACGGTGACCGCACCGTATTCGAAGTGCCGGCGCCGATGGGGGCCCTGGGCGTCCTGGGGGCCATGGCCTCCAGCGAACTGGCCGTTTTGGGGGCCCTGGGCGCCGTGGCCGCCATGGCCAAAAAGTATACCATCGAGGTGGAGACCCCCGGGGAGGAAACCGCGCACGACGGGGAGCGGGAGTAGCGCCGGGGGCCGCCTGCGGTCATGGGCGTCCGGAGGGGGCTCCTGCCACGTTACCGCGGGTGAGGAAGACGATGTCGCCGAGGCTGGCACCGGCGACCTTGCCCACGCTTTCGCACTTGATCTTCAAAAGGAAGAATACCCGGCCCCGGGCCGCTGCTTCGTGCTCCAGGGACTCGAAGTTGGCGTGGCCTTTGGCCACGACCAGGTCCGCATCGCCGAGGAGCTTTCGCGCCTCCCGGGACACCCGGGCCAGCGGAAAACCGAGGTAGTTGGTGCCGGTGGTGACCAGGGCGGCCGTTCGATCCATCCCCGCCTGCACGGCGTCGGCGATGGTGGCGTCGTTCAGGATGGGGCCGCCCTTGACCACGTAGGTGACGCTTTTGCCCAACCGCGAAAGCTCTTCCGCCAGCAGCCGGTCGAAAACGATCTCCCCGGCGTTGTCGCCCAGGATGACGACCTTTTCCGCCGCGCGCAGGGCGGCGAGGAAAAGGTCGCTGTCGTCCCTGGTGAAGCCGGTGTGCAGACTGTCGTGCAGGCTTCGATCCAGGTCGAAGCTTTTGCTGATGCCCAAATCGATGATGTTGCCGGATGCGGATATTTTCAAGCTGTCGCGGATGGGATCGTTTGACCGGGAAAGATAGTCTTTCAGCTTCGGATATAGCGACATGGCCAGGTCGTTCGATCTTTCCTTGATTTCCCTGTAGGGATCGTTGTTCTTTATTTTGTCGTAAATTGTCAGCAACAGCTCCGTGGAATTCTCGGCCGGGGTCCTGTTGCGGTCGAAAGCCTTGATGTCGTTCATCAGGTCGTACAGAATCCGGTGCTGGGTTTCTTCGTCCACGCCGGCGATGCCCATGCAGTTGACCGCCTGCCTGAGATAGCAGGGGACGCAGTCTATGACCACTTTCATGCGGTACCTCCGTGGTTTGTCGGGATCGTCTCGCAAGGGTTATTATGCCGTGAAACGGCGACAAGTGTCAAGCCCGGTCGTCGTCCGTCCGGACCGGGGCCGGCGGGACCGGGGACGCGGTTCTTGACGGCTTGGCGGTTTCCATGGTAAATTAACGATGAAAATCGGATACACGACGGCGATGAGGAAAAAGAGTAACCGGACCAGCCCTTCCAGAGAGCCGCAAGCCCGGGTGTGATTGCGGCAGGGCGCCCCGGCGAAAGGCGCTTCCAAGCCGCAGGAGGAAAGCCCGGTGACGGGCGAGTAAAACCTGCCCTTTCGAAAGAGGGCCGCTTTACGCGGTCAAGCAGGGTGGAACCGCGGGAAGACCTCCCGTCCCTGGCCATGCCGGGCGCGGGGGGCTTCAGTTTTTTACGACAGGGGGAGCGGGACTTTTGAACTTTCAGGAACTGATCATGGCCCTGGAATCCTTTTGGGCCGCGCAGGGCTGTATTCTGCAGCAGCCCTACGACCTGGAGAAGGGGGCGGGAACCATGAATCCGGCCACCTTCCTGCGGGCCCTGGGGCCCGAACCCTGGCGGGTGGCCTACGTCGAGCCCTCGCGGCGGCCCACGGACGGCCGCTACGGGGAGAACCCCAACCGCCTCCAGCACTATTACCAGTACCAGGTGATCCTGAAACCGTCGCCGGACGACGTGCTGGACCTCTATCTGGCCAGCCTGAAGGCGGTGGGCATCGACCAGGCCGAACACGACGTCCGTTTCGTGGAGGACAACTGGGAGTCGCCCACCCTGGGGGCCTGGGGCCTGGGCTGGGAGGTCTGGCTGGACGGCATGGAGGTGACCCAGTTCACCTACTTCCAGCAATGCGGCGGTCTGGACTGCCGTCCGGTGAGCGCGGAGATAACCTACGGCCTGGAGCGGCTGGCCATGTTCATCCAGGGGGTGGAGAGCGTCTTCGACATCACCTGGGTGGACGGCATCAAGTACCGGGACGTTCACCACCAGGGCGAGGTGGAGCACTCCCGCTACAACTTCGAAGCGGCGGACACCGGGCTCTTGATGAAGCTGTTCGAAATGTACGAGCGGGAAGCCAGACGGATTCTGGACGCGGGTCTGGTGCTGCCGGGATACGACTACGTGCTCAAGTGCTCCCACACCTTCAACCTGCTCGACGCCCGCGGGGCGGTCAGCGTGAGCGAGCGCACCGCCTACATCGGCCGGGTGCGCAACCTGGCCCGGCTGGCGGCGGAGGCGTACGTCGCCCAGCGGGAGCGGCTGGGTTATCCGCTACTGAAAGAGGTGGGCTGAAATGGCGTCCTTCCTTCTGGAAATAGGCATGGAGGAAATGCCGGCCCGCTTGGTCGGGGCGGCCATGGCGCAACTGGAGGAACTGGCCCGGGAGCGTTTGGCCCGGGAGAGGCTGGATTTTGAGCAGGTCCGTATGGCGGCCACGCCGCGGCGGCTGGCCCTTCTGGCCGCGGGGCTGCCCCCGGCACAGCCCCCCCTGGTGCGGGAGGCCAGGGGACCCGCGGTCAAGGTGGCCTTCGACGGCGAGGGAAGGCCGACCAAGGCGGCGGCCGGCTTTGCCAGGAGCCAGGGAGTGGCGGTGGGTGACCTGGTGCGGCGCCGCGTCGGCGAAGCGGATTACGTCTTCGCCGTGCAGGAAAGGCCCGGGCGTTCCACCATGGAGGTGCTGCGGGAGGCCGCTCCCGCCCTGATTACCGCGCTTTCCTTCCCCAAGCCGATGCGCTGGGGCGACCTGGACTTTTCCTTTATCCGTCCCATCCGCTGGCTGGTGGCCCTTTTGGACGAGGCCGTGATCGACTTCGAACTGGCCGGGTGCGTCGCCGGCCGCCTTTCCCACGGCCACCGGGTGCTGGGGGCGCCGGTGGAACTGGCCTCGGCCTCCGAATACTTCGACCGGCTGCGGGAGGTTTTCGTGATCGCCGATCCGGCCGAACGCCGGGAAACCATCCGGGGGCAGGTGCGCGACCTGGCGGCGGCCGCCGGGGGAAGGGTGCCGGAGGATCCGGATCTTCTGGAGGAAGTTGCCAACCTGGTGGAATACCCCACCGCCGTCGCCGGCCGCATCGACGCGGCCTACCTGTCCCTGCCCCGCGCGGTGCTGATTACCCCCATGCGGGAGCACCAGCGCTATTTCCCGGTGGAGGCCCCGGATGGGCGGCTTTTGCCACTTTTCATCACCGTCGCCAACTCAGGCACCGACCACCTGGACATCGTCCGCGCGGGCAACGAGCGGGTGCTCCGGGCCCGGCTGGCCGACGCCGCCTTCTTCTACCGGGAGGACCTGGCCCGGCCCCTGGCGGACCGGGTGGAGGACCTGCGCCGGACCGTCTACCTGGAGGGGCTGGGCACCGTTTACGACCGGACCGCGCGCATCGGCGCCCTGGCCGGCCACATTGCCGGCGCCCTGGGCCTGGGCGCGGAAGACCGCCGGCACCTGGAACGGGCCGCCCTCCTGGCCAAGGCCGACCTGACCACCGCCATGGTGTACGAATTCCCCGAACTGCAGGGGGTCATGGGAGCCGAGTACGCGCGGGAGGGCGGGGAGCACCCCGCCGTGGTCCGGGCCGTTTACGAACACTACCTGCCGCGCTTTGCCGGCGACGAGTTGCCGCAGAGCCCGGCCGGGGTGGCCCTGGCGCTGGCGGACAAGCTCGATCATATCTGCGCCCTTTTTTCCCAGAACCTTCTGCCCAGCGGTTCCCAGGACCCTTACGCCTTGCGGCGCCAGGCCCTGGGCGTGTGCCACATCGTCCTGGACGGCGGCCGGCACCTTTCCCTTTCCGGCCTGGTGGACCATGCTTTCCGGGGCCTGGCCGGTTTTCCCTTCAAGCTGGAGAAGGAGGCCGCCCGAAGAGAGGTCCTGGAGTTCTTCCGGGCCCGGGTGCGCGGTCTTTTCCTGGAACGGGGCCTGGCTTACGATACGGTGGACGCGGTGCTCACGCCCGACGGCGACGACATCGCCGACGCCTGGGCCCGGGCGGCGGCGCTGCAGGAATTCCGGGCCGGTGAGGCTTACCGGGACCTGATGGCCGCCTACACCAGGCCGTACCGGCTCTCCCGGGACGCCTCCCCGGGACCGGTCCGGCCGTCCCTTTTCGAGCACCCGGCCGAAGAGAAGCTTTACCGGCGTCTGGGGCAGGCGCGCGCCGAGGTGGACCGGTGCCTGGAGCGGGCCGACTACGGCCGGGCCCTGGGCGCCGTTGCCGCCTTGGCCCCGGTGGTGGACGAATTCTTCAACGCGGTCCTGGTTATGGCGGACGATCCCGGCATACGGGATAACCGCCTGGCCCTTCTGCAGGAGGTGGCCGGGCTGGGTCTGTCGGTGGCCGAGTTGAGCCGGCTGGCCGGGTAGAAAGCGGCCCGGTGCCGGGGCCAAAGCGGTGGGGCGGTCGCCGGCGGCCGCCCTTGCCGCTCGACCGGGGCGGATGTCGTCGTGTGAAAATTCGCTCCCGGCAGGAATGCGGCCGGGAAGATATAATATATAACGGAGTCCAGACTTTGGCAGGCGTCATGACTGGTCTCGGCGCGGGGGATGACGGATGGAATTAAGCCCTAGACAGGAAACCATCCTGGATATCGTCAGACGGGAGGGCCCCATTACCGGCGAACACATCGCCGAGCGGCTCAACCTCACCCGGGCCACCCTGCGTCCGGACATGGCCATCCTGACCATGGCCGGCCTGGTGGAGGCGCGTCCCAGGGTCGGTTACTACATGAGCAACAAGAGCCAGGGGCGGTTACAGACGGAGCATCTGCACCGCGTCCGGGTGGGCGACATCAAGTCGGTGCCGGTGGCGGTGATGGAACATTGTTCGGTCTATGACGCCGCGGTCACCATCTTCATGGAGGACGTGGGAACCCTGTTCGTGGTCCGGGAAGGGGGTATCCTGGAGGGCGTCGTGTCGCGCAAGGACTTCCTGAAGGTCAGCCTGGGCGGCCAGGACATGCACAAGCTGCCGGTGAGCGTGATCATGACCAGGATGCCCAACGTGGTCGTGGTGGAGCCGGAGGAGACGGTGTGGCAGGCCGCCCGCAAGATCATCGCCCACGCCGTGGACGCCCTGCCGGTGGTGCGTCCGGTGGGCGAAGGGGACGGACAGACGCTCTACGAAGTGATCGGCCGCCTGAGCAAGACGAATATAACGCGGCTGTTCGTGGAGTTGGGAGAGGGGATGTAGGAGGAGGTGTCCCAAATTTCGCTTTCCAGTGCGCGGCCGGTCCTGACCGTGATTTCCGATTCCATCGGCGAGACGGCGGAGCTGGTGGTCAGGGCCGCGGCCAGTCAGTTCGACGGCGGGCTGGTGGAGGTCCACCGGGTGCCCTACGTCAACGACGTGCAGGAGATACCGGAGATTGTGGAAGCGGCGTGTGCCAGCGGTACCTGCCTCATAGCCTATACGCTGGTGTCGCCGGAGATAAGGCAGGCGCTGTTGCGGGAAGCCGGGCAGCGCGGCGTGCCGGTGGTGGACATTCTTACCCCCATGGTGGAAACCATGGCGCGGGCCTTTGCGCGGCCGCCCCGGCTGGAACCCGGCCTGGTGCGCCGCCTCGACGACGACTATTTTCGCCGGATGGAGGCCATCGAGTTCGCCTTCCGGTACGACGACGGCAAGGACCCGCGGGGACTGTTGCATGCCGACGTGGTGGTCATCGGGATCTCCCGCACCTCGAAAACTCCCCTGTGCATGTATCTCGCCCACAAACTGGTCAAGGCGGCCAACGTGCCGCTGGTGCCGGAAGTCGCTCCGCCGGAGGAGATTTTCCGGCTGCCGCCCCACCGTCTGATCGGACTCACCATCGACGCCGCCCAGTTGAACGGGATCAGGAGCGAGCGTTTGCGCGCCCTGGGCCTTACGGTCAGCGCCGACTACGCTTCCCTGCCCAGGATCTACAAGGAACTGGAATACGCCCAGGCGGTTATGAAAAGGGCCAATTGTACCATTATAGATGTGACCAGTAAAGCGGTCGAAGAAACCGCCAGCCGGGTGCTGGAAATATACTACAGGGGGGAAAGGCATGTCAGGTAAGTACGTCTATTTCTTCGAAGAGGGCCGGGCGGACATGAAGATGCTTTTGGGGGGCAAGGGGGCCAACCTGGCCGAGATGACCAACATCGGGTTGCCCGTCCCGCCGGGCCTAATCATCACCACGG
>Ga0078972_1003288_pt1 | contig 49083 bp, 43 predicted proteins | sample YelNatPaOPGAMG01_FD_67568 | JGI IMG/M metagenome (GOLD analysis project Ga0078972, IMG submission 67568) | Hot spring thermophilic microbial communities from Obsidian Pool, Yellowstone National Park, USA - OP-RAMG-01 (SPADES assembly) (version 2) | ecosystem: Environmental > Aquatic > Thermal... | reverse complement strand
TTTGGGACTTCACGTTCGCAAGGACGGGGAGTCCTGGATGTTGGACACCGAATCAGCCCGTGAGGACTGGTGCGCTGTGGAATCGCTGCTGGAGAAAGCGGTGTCTGATGTGGTACAAACTGCGAAAGGTGGGCCATTGCCCGCCAGCTTTGGCATTCGCGCCAGAGACAGAGCGGTTCTTTCTCGAAGTGGTGTTGCTGTGCTGGAGGAAGATTCCGGATGTTGTAGCCCCGTCGCACCAGCGACCGTGGCGAGAGCCGGAAAGACCTGTATCACCCACACCAGAACCCCCCGGCTTTAGCCGTGGGGAGATTCAGACCTATGAGCTCCGATTCTAAGCTTCCCCTTCCTGACCAGAGTTCCTCCGACTCCTCCGAGGGAACGGTGTTTTCTCGAAAGCCTTCTCCGATTCATTCCTGGTTTCGAATACTCTCACATCTCCTCTTCTCCTCATTTCTTCTTCTTTTTTTCTTCTGGACCCTTTTCACCGCCACTTTTCTTGAGGCGATGCGGAATCGTGAGGCCTCTTCGGCGCATCTTCTGATCGTCTTTGACCAGCCGCCTCCACAAAAGGAGGAGGAGGGGCTCAAGGCAACACTCGAGAAAATCGTGGGTACAGGCAACGTCTCTCCGATGCCTGTCGCTTCGGGTGAGGGGCCATCAGAGCGTCGTACTCGGAAGCGGATTCTCTCGGTCCTCCTCGTTCCCGGGACAAAAAATGACGGCCACCCCGTGCTCATCTCCGAGATGGTTCGCTCGATCAGCCAGGTGGTCCATAACGATGCCCGCATCCAGGACGTAGTCTACAGTCCGGACTGGGTCGGGAGGGTCGATGCCCTTCTGGCCCTGTCGATCAAGATCCATCGCGCACTCATTCTTCTTCTGATTCTCTTCGGAGTCCCCCTCTCGCTCTACTGGGGTGCCACGGGTGCGCGGCTTGTGTCCTTGCTGGGGGAGCTTTCGCGCCCGGATGAGGGAGCGGGAGGGGGGAGACGAACGCCACTTTTCAGTCAGGAGTCCGTTGTCCCGGGCGACGCACCCTCTTCAACCCCGACACATAGGCCCCTTCCACTTCCCCGCCCCATCTCTGCGGCGCTCTTCGGGGGAGTTTCGGCCATGATCGTCCTTCTTCTGTCCTGGTCCCTCAAAAGTGTTCTTTTCCCGGAGGAGGTCTCTCCCTTCGCGGCCTTCCCGGGGATGCTTCCGGTCGGGGGGCGGCTCTGGCTTCTCTTTTTGGCAGGAGCCGTCGGATCGGGCTTTTTCGGGGGGATTATTTACGCACCACTTTCCTCTCCTCGAGAAACCCCCGGAGACAGGCCTTCGTGACGGACGGTTCCGCCGCTCTCCGCACTTGTCGGATCGAAAGGCTTCGGACGATTTCATTTCTTCTTCCGTCTTTCTTTATTCTCATCATTTTCTTTTTTACCCCCATCATAGACAGGGCGCGAGCAGACGAAGCCTCCGTCGACCGGCAGCTCTCGAAGCGTCAAAAGGAGATGGAGTCGCTCAAGCGCCGCCTCCTAGACAACAAGCGCCGCATTGCGAAAGTCAGGGGTCGGCGACACAAGCTCCGGATCAGGATCCTTTCCCTTCGGGTTCGGGCAGAGGAGTTTAACCTGAAGATCGAGCGTCTCCAGATCCGGGAGATCAAGGACCGTCAGGCCATCAGACGTGTAGAGAGGGCAATCGGACATCTCGACACGGTCGTTGCCGCCGACCTCCGGGAGAAGGGCTCCCTTGAGAGCGTTCTTCTATCGCGTAAAGCGGAGCAGGCACTTTCGCGGATTGACGGTGTAGACATCGTTCCCGAGGCAGTCGTCCACTCCTATCTGCTTTCCGACCAGACGCATCGTCTTTCGGACCTTGTTCACGGCTACCGACACAAGGAGCATCACCTTGAAGGGAGTCGGGACCAGCTTCGGACGCTTCGCAACAGGGAGGTTACCCTTCTTCGGAGCCAGCAGGCTGAGGAGGCGGGTCTTACGAGGAAGATGGCGCACATCCGGGAGGAAATCGCCCGCCTCAAGAAAAAGGAAGGGTCGATCCACGCCGACAACAAGACCATACTCAAACGCCGCCGGGAGCTCATGGCCCTGATCGTTCGTCTCGAACACCGTCGACGGATTCTGGGGCGGAGGGAGATCTACAAACATCCGCCTGTTCTCGGGAAGAGCCGGTTTATCTGGCCCATTCGGGGAGAGGTTGTTGAACGCTACGGGACCTTTCATGACGGTATCGACATCGCCGCCTCGATCGGTCAGCAGGTAAAGGCCGCCTGGTCCGGAAAGGTCCTTTTTGCCAGAGATTACTCGGGTTACGGCCGTCTGGTCATTCTTTCGCACGGCAACCATCTCTATACGCTCTATGGACATCTTGACCGGATCTATGCCCGGGAAGGCCAGCGCATTCTTGCCGGAAAGGTCCTCGGGACGGTCGGCCGTGGAGGCACAAAGGGCCGCTCGACGCTCTTCTTCGGTGTGACGAGAAGGGGACACCCGTTGAGTCCAATGCGCTTTCTTGGAAGGTAGAGTGTCTTGCCCCGCAAGATCTCACCGGGCGTCACTCACGTGAGGGGTATGCAAAGATCGCCTTCTTCATGACAGGCTGTATTGAGGTTCGGGTTAGAATTGCGCTTGTAATACGCGAGGATGAATGATAGTCTCTCTTATGGGGGCCCGCATTCGGGGTCGGTGTGTGAAAATTTCAAAATTCGTCCGGAGATGCCGGGTCGTGACTGAGGACTATTGATGCGTCTTTTTGGTTTTGGCAAGGGTCCCAAACGTACTTCTTGGAATGTCATGATGAAAACAGGAAATATCATTCTCCTATTGCTGGTGGGGATCCTCGTGGGCGGGGTGGGCCATGCCGTTCTTGCCGACGGAGGCACCGACAAGAGCCTCAAGATCTTCTCCATGGTCTATGCGCTGATTCAGAATGACTATGTCGACCGCATTCCGGCCCGCCCTGTTCTCGACAGCGCGATCCGGGGCATGGTCGCCTCCCTAGATCCCCACTCCGAATATATGACCCCCCAGGAATACCATGACCTTGAAATCAATACCCAGGGACGCTTCGGGGGTGTCGGAATCAAGATCACCACCTCCGGGAACCGCATCCTGGTTCAGGCCCCCATTGACGGCTCGCCGGCATTCCGGGCGGGGATCAAGAGCGGAGACGAGATCACTCGGGTCGATGGAACGGGAACCGCGACGCTGGGCCTTGCCAAGGCGGTCCGGAAGATGCGGGGAAAGCCGGGGACGCACGTTGTCCTGACGATCTTCCGAAAGGGGGTCTTCCGGGCACGGGACTTCGATCTGGAGCGGGAAATCATCAAGATCCATACGGTAAAGTCCCGAATGCTGAACGACCACATCGGGTATGTCCTTGTCCGGGAGTTTTCTGAAAACACCGCACGGGATCTCGATATGACCCTGAAGTCGCTGGACCGCCGGGGGATGCGGGGTCTTGTCATCGATCTTCGGAATAACCCCGGAGGGCTTCTGACAAGCGCCGTCGATGTCTCCTCCCTGTTTATCCCCGACGGAAAGACCGTCGTCTCCATGAAGGGGCGACGACAGGAGCGGGCCTTCCGCTCCCACGGAGGGAACACCTTTCCCCGGATTCCGATCGTCATTCTGGTGAACACTGAGACGGCTTCTGCTGCCGAGATCGTCTCCGGGGCCCTCCAGGACTATCACCGGGCCACCGTTCTTGGGACACAGACCTTTGGGAAGGGGTCGGTGCAGACCATTCTGCCCCTTTTTGACGGATCGGCCCTGAGGCTGACGACCGCGCGCTACTTTACTCCCTCCGGGCGATCTATCCAGGACTACGGAATCACGCCCGACAGGATCGTCAAGGAAAGAGTTCCCAAGGGGAGCCGTGCGGTGGAGGTGCCCCGAGAGGTTGATCTCAAACATCACTTTCTCAACCCCGACGGCAAGGAGCAGCGCATCGTCATTCCTGCCGGAAATATCCAGAAGCATCTCGTATATCCTATTCCTTCAGGAAAGAACGACACCCAGCTCGTTTCGGCACTCTCTATCATCAAGGGTCGTATCGGACACTGATTTCCCCTTCCTCTCTTGGGACAGGCTTTGTGCCTGTCCCATATCTATTATTAAAATAAGTATATTTACTTATTTCCCGTCTTTTCGTTAGCACTCTCGGGGGGGGCTTGCCAACCACCTCCACCTCTGCTATGCTCTTATCACTCAGATCGTGCGAGTGCTAAAACTCCGGATCAACCCCAAACACAGTGGAGGTATGCATGAAATTTAAGCCCTTGAAAGATCGCGTTTTTGTGAGCTATGCCGAGGAGGTCGAGAAGACCCAGGGTGGTCTCTACATCCCGGATGCCGCCAAGGAAAAGCCCCAGAAGGGAAAGGTCGAAGAGATCGGTGACGATGTGAAGTCCCTCAAGAAGGGCGACACCATCCTTTTCGACAAGTATTCTGGATCCAAGATCTCGATGGAAGGCACCGACTACCTCATCCTTCGGGAAGAGGATATTCTGGGCGTTTTCTCCAAGTAAATCCGGTCGATCGATTTTAGAGGTCGCCGCGGGAATCCCGAAGATAACAGCAGACATTCATTCAGGAGGATCGACATATGGCAAAACAGATGATTTACAGTGACGAAGCCCGCAGCGCGGTTCTTCGCGGCGTGACGGCTCTTGCCGATGCGGTGAAGGTGACGCTTGGTCCCAAGGGTCGCAATGCCGTTATCGACAAGAAGTTCGGCGCCCCCACCATCACCAAGGACGGCGTTACCGTCGCCAAGGAAGTGGAGCTCAAGGATCCTTATGAGAACATGGGTGCCCAGCTCGTGAAGGAAGTGGCCTCCAAGACCAGCGACATCGCCGGCGACGGAACCACCACCGCCACCGTTCTGGCCCATGCGATCTACCGCGAGGGGGTCAAGAACGTGACCGCCGGTGCGAACTCCATGGACATCAAGCGCGGGATCGACATTGCCGTGACCGCCGTGATCGAGGAGCTCAAGAAGCTCAGCAAGCCTTGCCAGGACAAGAAGGAGATCGCTCAGATCGCCACGATCTCGGCCAATAATGATCCCGAAATCGGCCGCCTCATCGCCGATGCCATGGACAAGGTCGGCAAGGATGGCGTGATCACCGTTGAAGAGGCCAAGAGCATGACGACCTCCCTCGACGTGGTCGAAGGAATGCAGTTTGACCGTGGCTATGTCTCTCCCTACTTCGTCACCGACCAGGAGCGCATGGAGGTTGTTCTCGATAACCCCTACATCCTGATCCACGAGAAGAAGATCAGCAATATGAAGGACCTGCTCCCGATCCTCGAGCAGATCGCCAAGATGGGCCGTCCCCTTCTCATCATCGCCGAAGAGGTCGAGGGCGAGGCTTTGGCCACCCTCGTGGTGAACAAGCTCCGCGGCACGCTCAACGTGGCGGCAGTGAAGGCTCCCGGCTTCGGCGACCGGAGAAAGGCGATGCTTGAAGATATCGCGGTTCTCACCAGCGGGACGATGATTGCCGAAGATCTCGGGCTCAAGCTTGAGAATGTGAAGCTTTCAGACCTCGGTCGTGCAAAGCGCGTCTCCATCGACAAGGACAACACCACGATCGTCGAGGGCGCAGGCGAGCACGCCAAGATCCAGGCCCGGGTGAAGCAGATCAAGACCCAGATCGAGGAGTCCACCTCGGACTACGACCGCGAGAAGCTCCAGGAGCGCCTCGCCAAGATCGTGGGCGGAGTTGCGGTGATCAACGTGGGTGCCGCGACCGAAACCGAAATGAAGGAAAAGAAGGCCCGCGTCGAGGATGCCCTCCACGCGACCAAGGCGGCTGTCGAGGAAGGAATCGTTCCCGGCGGCGGCGTGGCCCTTCTCCGCTCTTCGGCCGTGCTCGACCATCTGAAGACCGAAGGCGACCAGAAGATCGGCGTCAACATCATCAAGCGGGCGCTCGAAGAGCCGCTTCGCCAGATCTCCCACAACGCGGGCCTCGAAGGCTCGGTGGTTCTCCAGAGAGTCCGCTCGGAGAAGGGCTCCATGGGCTTCGATGCCGCCACCGAAACCTACGTCGATATGATCCAGGCCGGTATTATCGACCCGACAAAGGTCACCCGGAGCGCGCTCCAGAATGCGGCCTCCGTCTCCGCTCTGCTTCTGACCACCGAGGTCATGATCTGCGATCTTCCCGAGAAAGAAGCCAAAGGTCCGGCGATGCCCGGCCCCGGCGGCATGGGAGACATGTACTAAAAGATTTACCGATTCAAAAAGGGGGGGGCTTTCGGGCCCCCCTTTTTTTTTCATGGGAGCGTGCTGTTTTGAAAGACCGGTTCGTCCGGTGTCTTTTCCTCGAGGCGACGGATCGTGTAGAATAAAAGAATGCGAGAGCCCAATGGAAGACCCATCGGGAACCAGATGCGAGCGAGGCACCCAGAGTCTCCCGCTGGTTTTTCAACCAAGAAAAGGAGCGTGTGAATGAGCGCAAATGTCGCGGAAATTTCGACTGCGGAGTGGGACAAGAAGATTCTTGAATCGAAGGGCCTTGTTATGGTGGACTTTTGGGCCCCCTGGTGCGGACCCTGCCGGACGGTGGCGCCCATCGTCGACGAGCTGGCCGAGGAGTACAAGGGACGGGTCTCCTTTCTGAAGCTCAACACCGATGACAATCAGGAGATTGCCGTCCGTTACCAGGTGATGGGGATCCCCACGCTGATCTTCTTCAAGGACGGCAAGATCGTGAGCAAGCTCGTCGGGGCCCAGAGCAAGAAGACGTTCAAGGACAAGATCGAAGAAATCCTGGCGGCCTGACCCGGGTGCTTTCCCATCTTCGGGTGGCGTCCTTTGCCACCATCCACGAAATATCCCTCTCTTTCGACAGGGGACTGACCGTCATTACCGGGGAGACCGGAGCCGGTAAGTCCCTTCTTGTCGATGCCCTTTCCCTGATTGCCGGCCGGAAGCCCCGTAACCTCTCAGTTCGTCCCGGGAGTTCCGAGGCCGTTATCGAAGCGGTCTTCACACCGCTCTCCGCTCCCGTTCCCGAGACCCTCTCGGAGATCCTCTCCCCCGACGACGATATCGTTATCCGCCGGGTTATCTCCCCAAACGGCCGCATCCGTCAGACTGTCAATGGACAGTCGGTCTCCACATCCCAACTCTCCGTCCTTGTCGTCCTTCTTTTCGACCTTGTCGGACAGGGAGAGAGCCTTCGCATGACCGGCGGGGACAACCATCGTCAGTTTCTCGACGAGTTCGCCGGGACCTTGTCTCTGGCCTCCGACTACGATAAAAAGAGGCGGGAGATCCAGTCAAGGCGTCGCGAGCGCCTCGAGATCCTCGAGCGCAAGGCCGCGATCGATCGAACTCTCTCTGAGCTTCGCGAACGGCAGGAGGATGCCCTGCTTCTTGCCGGACGGCCGGGGGAGTTCGAGGAGATCTCGTCGAGGCTCACGGCCCAGCTGAACATTCAGGAGATCCTTCTCTCCGCCGAACGATCCCTCCAGATGCTAGTCGACGACGAAGGGAGCGTCCTGACGCTCCTTGGCCGGATTTCCGGGTCGATCGACCGCCTTGGTGCCCTCGATTCGGCCGTTTTGCCAATTCGGGAGCGACTGGGCGAGGCGGTGGAGATCCTCAAGGATCTCTCCGGAGAGCTTCGCCACTACCAGGAGGGGCTCGAGATGGATCCGGGGGAGCTTGCGACCCTCGAGAGCCGCTTTTCTCTCTACCGTCGTCTGGCCCAGAAGTACCACGTCCGTCCGGAGGAGCTTTCGGGGACTTTCGATGAGGGGGCAAAAGAGGATCCGGAGGCGATCGACCAGGAGCTGGCCCTTTTCGACCAAGAGCTTGGAGTTCTTGAGGAGGACTTGAATAAAACTGGGGGGGAACTCTCAAAAAAACGTCGGGAGGCTGCCCGCTCCTTTTCCGAAAAGGTCAAGGATGTTCTCCGGGCGCTCAGGATCGACCAGCCCTCCTTCACCGTGGGCTTTCAGCCCTTTTTGGGGGATCTGGGCGGCTCCGGGGGGCCCGAGCGAGTCGAGTTTCTCTTTTCGGCCAACCCCGGCATGCCGGAGAAGCCGCTGGGAGAGGTCGCCTCAGGCGGCGAGACCTCCCGGGTCCTTTTGGCCATCACGAGTGTGCTGGCAATTCGGGATACCGTCCCCACACTTATCTTCGACGAGATCGACTCCGGCATCGGTGGCGAGGTGGGCGAGGTCCTCGGAGACCTTCTTCGGGGAATCGGCCGGTCCCGTCAGGTCGTCTCCATTACCCATCTTCATCAGGTGGCCCGCAAGGGAGACCACCACGTCATAGTTGAGAAGGTTACGGAAAAAGGAGAGACCACCTCCCGGGCCCTTCCCATTGCCGGAGAGGATCGGGTGCGGGAGATTGCCCGTATGCTCGGCGGGGAGGGGATTTCTCCCTCCGCGCTTTCGATCGCCCGGGACCTTCTCGCCCACTCCTGACAGCTCTCCGTTCTCCCGTGTGATGCGCGAGGATCCTGTCTCTTCTCTCTTTTATGTCGCTGGCTTGCCTGTTGACCAGACCACACTCTTCCTTCCCCTCAAGCGGATCTCCCGGATTGGCTTTGATCCCCTCTAAAGGTTTTCAAAGGCCCGCCCCTCTTTAGGAAAGTCCTGACCACTTCTTATTCCTTCGACCTCTTGTTGCGGCGTCTGATCGATCCCAATCGTCCCAATTCAGGCAGGCAAATCCCGTTCCCCCCGGTCTTCCTCCGGAGGGATCCGGCTATGGACGCGCTGTTCTGAGGGCCTGCAAGATCTTCTGGACCCGGTCTCCGAAAAGAGACAGGTCTCCGCGGCGCATGGCCTCCTCCGCCTCCCGTCCGAGCTCCCGAAGATGCGAGATCTTCGACCCTGTCGATCTCTTTTCTGTCGAATAGGCTGTCTTCCCGAGTGAGGGAGGAGGGGTGCCCGAGAAAAGCGCGGCGAGGGCCCTGTCGAGAGTCTTTCTCATGACAACCCGGTCTCCCATTGAGACGATGACCCGACGAAGCTCCGGAAGGGCTCCCGGACTTGTGGCCGCCAGGTAGAGGGGCTCCACGTAGAGGAGGGAGTTGGCGATGGGGATGATCAGGAGAGTTCCTCTCACTACATGGGAGCCTTGCTGGTTCCAGAGGGTCAGCTGTTTCGAGATGGGGCCCCGCTGGTCGATTCTGGCTTCGATCTGGTTTGGGCCATAGACGAGCCGCTCCTTGGGGGAGCGGTAGATCCGGAGATCCCCGAGGTGTGCCGGGTCGGAACGCCCCACAAGCCAGGCCGACAGATTGTCGCGGTGGGCCGGAGTGTAGGGGAGCATCATGACATACTCCTCCCGGCTCTCGCCCGGAAGCCGCATGACCATGTAGTAGGGAGAGAGCGGTCTGTCATTTCGGGTGGCGATCGACCAGAGGTCTTCCCGGTTAAAGAAGACCTGAGGGTCGGTCATGTGATAGGCGGCCAGAATGCTGGCCTGGAGGGAGAAGAGTGCTGGAGGGAACCGGAGGTGAGAGAGAACCTCCGCCGTGATTTGGGATGCGGGGAAAAAGAGCGTGGGGAAGCTCTTCTGGTAGGCGGCAAGAAGGGGGTCGGTGGGGTCGGTCACATAGAATCGGGCCTGTCCCGTCTTCGGGTCGATCAGGACCTTGACGGGATTCCGGATGTAGTTGATTGCCCCTTTCCAGGAGGCCAGAGCCTGTCTGTGGCCTCCCCGGAAGATCCTTCCCGGGTGGAAGAATCCTTCCGAGACCGGGATCTCGGTGGAGTAGGGATAGTCGCTGGACGTGGTGTAGGCGTCCATCATCCACAGGAGCTTTCCTCCGGGGCCAATGATCGGCACCACGTCGGGATCGAGTGAGAGAAAGGGCGCAAGCCGGTGAACGATATCGAAGATGTTCCGGTGGACGAGGATGCGGCTTTGGGGGGTGACGGCCGTTGAGAGGAAGATTTTGAAGGTTCCGTACTCGTAGGAATAGAGGAGTCGACGGAGGGGGCCCGAGAGCCGGATCCCTCCGGTGGCATCGTAGTGGTTGGAGATGTTCTGGCGGCCCTTCGGGTAGTCGAACTCGGGGATCCGGGTATTGACGATGACGTAGGGGGCCGGCTGGTCGCCATAGTAAATCCGCGAGTGCGACAGGGTGAGGGGAACGGAGGCCTGGGGCGGGATATTCCGGAGCCAGAACTCCGGGAGCCCTTCGGGGGTGACGCGATTGACGGGAGACATGATAAGCCCGTGGCCATGGGTGTAGGTCAGGTGGACATTGATCCAGTTGGGGCTCGGAAGGTTCGGGTAGGAGATCTCCCGGGGTGCCACCAGGACCTGTCGAAGCGCGCCGTCGAGGGTGTAGCGGTCGGGTGCCAGAATGGGGAATGTGTAGTATGTCCGGATCTGCTGGAGCTGGCGGACGGTCGTCAGCATGGGACGATGATCCCAGAGTCGGATGTTCCGGATAGTCGGCAGGTTCCCCTCGAGATCGCCGGGAGTGAGGTCCGACAGGGTTGCGATCCGTTCGGAGCGGCTTTTGTCGATTCGGAAGGCCTTGCGGGTGAAGTCGATGTTGTGGGTGATAAAGGGACGCTCCTGATTGAACTGGTTGGGGAGCACCACGAAGCGGGAGAGGCCCCAGGGAAGAATGATCAGCCCCCCGACAAAGACGACCCCTGCCAGTCCGCCCAGAACCTTTGAGAGAATGAGGCGGGGCCGGAAGCTTTCTATGATGAGCGCGAGAGCAAGAAGGGCGAGCAGGACGGACAGGAGAGTTGCCGCAGGGATCCTGGCGTGGAGGTCGACGTAGGAGACCCCCGAAAATCCCGGGTGGGTGGAGAGAAGTGTCCGTGTGCGCGCGAGGAGGGCTTCAAGGGAGAGTACGGCGGAGACTCCGGAGAGGAGGCGAAGAAGGATCACTCGCAGGACGGGGTCGATCCAGATCCGGTTCTCGATGAGTGCGAGTTTTCGTGAGAGGGTTCCGAGAAGGCCCGCGATGACAAGCGAGACCAGGAAGGCATCGAGAAGGAGGGAGGATATCTCCTCGTAGACGGGGAGGTGAAAGAGATAAAACCCCACCGGAAGGTGCAGGATGGGATCGCTCTCGGGAGTCGCCGGGGCGTTGATGGCGGCGAGAATCCGGAGGGCGTTGCCCGTGCCGGAGAAGGGAAGTGCGAGAAGAAAGGAGAGGACGAGGATCCCGGCGTTGGCAGTCCGTCGGAGTGTCCCGGGCTCGAGAACGAGGGGGGCGGGACCGTCCGGAATCCTTCGTCCGAGAACCACCCCCGTGACGCTATTAAGAAGGGGGCGCAGGGAAAGGGCCAGAACGAGGAAGAAGAGGAGAAAAGCCCCGGCAAGAATATCGCCCCGGATCTCAAGGAGGGTGAGATAGACCGCTGTCTGGTGGTTTGATGAAAACCAGAGAACGCGGGCCCAGAGGTCGAGAAGGGACTGCCCTCCGAAATAGAGTGCCGTGACAAGGGCGAGGGCCGCGAGAGGCCATCGGGTTTTCATGGGAGGGGCTCCTCGGAAAAGGGACGGGACAAAGAGATCATTCTTTCATTGTCCCCCGGCGGGACGGGATCTGCAACGGGAGAGCGAGAAAATAAGGACGAAGCGGAGGCTACTCCCGAACGACAGTGATCAGGCGGTTGGTCATGTCGAGGCCGTCCATCGTGGCGCCCGACTCCCGGAACCGGGAGAGTGTCTCGATGACGGGGGCCGTGATCTCCTCGCCGGGAAGAAGCAGGGGAACTCCCGGGGGGTAGACTGTGACGATATCGGCGGCGATCCGGCCGGAGGAGGCCTCGAGGGGAAGTGTTTCGTGGGGGGAAAAGAAGGCGTCCCGGGGCGTCATCCTGAGAAGGTTGTCGAAGAAGACCATTGAGGGGACCGGAGTCCTGTGCGAGACGGTGCGGTTCTCGGTCGAGAGGGCCCGGAGGGCGGAGACAAGTCGTTCGAGATCTCCCCGGTGGTCGCCGATACTGACGATGACGAGCACGTGGTCGATGTCGGCCATCTCGACCTGGATGCCGAACTCGAGATTCAAACGCTGGGAGACCTGATAGCCAGTCACCCCCCACCCCCGGACATCGATCGTGAGCTTGGTCTCGTCGAGGTCGTTCTCTCCGGATGAGAGCGTGTGGATCTCAGTCCGGTTGGCGCACTTGAGCCCCGGGATCTCACGGATCCGGATCCGTGCCCACCGGGCGAGCTCGAGGGCACGCCCCAAGAGCTTGACCCCCTCGGTCGCCATCTGCATGCGGGCGAGGTCGAGGGAGGCCATCAGGATATAGGAGGGGCTGGTCGTCTGCAGGTAGCGCAGCACGCTCGAAAGTCGAGGGATGTCGATTCGTTCGGCCCGGGCGTGGAGCATGGAGGCTTGGGTCATGCCGCCGATGATCTTGTGTGTGGACTGGACGGCCAGATCGATTCCGGCGGCCATGGCAGAGTGAGGGAGCTCGGGATGGAAGTGGAGGTGGGGGCCGTGGGCCTCGTCGACGAGGACCCGGACGCCTCTTTGATGGGCGTCCTCGGCGACGCGCACAAGATCTACGGTCACCCCGTAGTAATTGGGAGAGGTGAGATAGAGGGTCCGAATATCGGGGTGGGCCTCAAGGCTTGAGAGAATGTCCGCCGTTCCGTAGTTCAGAGGGAAGGAGGCGTTGTGGCCCGCCCGGAAGGGGATGAAGACCGGGTGGCAGCCGGTCATGATCATTCCCGATATGACGGACTTGTGGACGTTGCGCGTCACGAGGACCGGCTCGCCGGGGGAGAGGGTGGCCACGATCATGGCCTGGTTCCCTCCGGATGTTCCGTTGACGAGGAAGTAGGACTGGTCAGCTCCGTAGATAGCGGCGGCCAGCTCCTGAGACTCCTTGATCACCCCCCGGGGCTTCTGGAGGGAGTCGACCTCGTCGAGGCAGGTGAGGTCGATGGAGAAGACGCGGGGGCCGACGAACTTGCGAAACCGCGTGGAGATCCCCTTGCCGCTCTTGTGGCCGGGGGTGTGGAAGGAGACCTTCCGGCTTTCGGCAAGGGAGACCATCGCGTCGAAAAGAGGGGTTTTGCTCTGATCCATGAAGGGGTCGGGTCGCCTAGTGGTAGGTGAAGATGGGATGGTTATCCTCAATAATGAGGTTGGCGCTGTCGAGACCCTTTCGGATGTGCCGGGGAAGGCCGAAAATTCCCTGATGGGCGAGGCCATCGTAGAATCGGAGATCGGTGAGGCCCCGTTCGGCCAGAACGCGGTCGACGACCTCGCGGCTCATCGCGAGGGGATCGACCCCCTTCGACGCCAGGGTGAAGCCCCAGGGAAGTCCGAAGGAGGGAATATTGACCGAAAATCCTCGAACTGTCGGGAAGGCGGTCCGCATGGTCTGGTAGACGGCGGAAAAGGCCAGCAGGAAGGGATGGGCAGCGGAGCCAGCCTGAACCGAGATCGTTCCGCCAGGGGAGAGGTGCTCGCACGCGATCCTGTAAAACTCCCGGGTGTAGAGGAGGTAGGCGGGACCTTCCTCCACCGGCTCCGAGAGGTCGGTGATGATGACGTCGAAGATCTCCTTCGACTCCTCGAGGTACTTCCGGGCGTCGGTGGAGATGACCTCCGCCCTGGGATCGTCGAAGGCTCCCTGATGCCATTCGGGAAGGTGCTCCTTGGACAGGGAGATGACCTGATCGTCGATGTCGACCATGACAGCCCGCTCGACAGTCGGATGGCGCAACGCCTCCCGGAGGGTCGCGCCTTCGCCGCCGCCGACGATAAAGACCGAACGGGGCGCCGGATGGGCGATCATGGCAGGATGGACCAGGGCTTCGTGGTAGATAAACTCGTCTTCCTGGGTCGACTGCATCTTCTCGTCAAGGGCCAAAGCCTTCCCGTAGATGTTCGTCTTCAGGATGTCGACCTTCTGAAACTGGGTCTGGCGGGAGACGAGGATGCCGTCGATTCCGTGCATGTGGCCTAGCGACGGCGCCGCATACTCAATATACCACTTGGAGGCTCTCGCTTGGCTCATCCGATTCGATTCCTTTCCCCTGATGGTCGGGCCGGTCGTCGGAGAGGACCTCTCCGGTCTCCCCCTCGATCTTGTGCGCGATCTTTTCGTTGGTGATCCCGATGATGCCCCGCTTGATCTCGTGGATGCTCGGGTTTTGGGACCGGAAGGCGCGGGCGAGATAAATTGCCGCCACCTCGGGCTTGAGGGTGTCTCCGCAGGTGAAGACGTCAACCGCGGCATAGCGGTATTCGGGCCAGGTATGAATGGCAAGGTGGGATTCGGCGATCACGACGACCCCGCTTACCCCAAAGGGGCTGAAGTGGTGGAACTTGTCGTCGACAATAGTGGCTTTGGCCGCCCGGGCGGCTTCAAGCATGGCGTTTCTGACGAAAACGGGATCGGAAAGGGAGTCGGACTGGCAGTCTTTCAGTTCGACGAGAAGCTGTGTTCCCAAAGCGTGCACTCGGCACCCCCTGTCGTGAGGTCGTTAGGTCAACCCGAAGCCCTTTGGCCAGACATGCCAAAGGCCGGGATCGGTCATGGATGGAAGACGGCGTTCTTTTCTCCCCGGGTGGAAGGCCGTTCTGGCATTCCCGGCCGGAAGAGGCTTGGGTGCAGTCACGACGAAGCTCCTTTGATGCAGGGGAAGCCGACTGGATCTCCGGACAAAGGCCGGCCAGATCCAGGATAGAGCCGGATAGAGCCCCGATAGAGCCCCGATAGAGATTGATCCCTTGTCAGAGAGAATTCGACCGGCTGGACGGGGACCTTGGTTCCGCCGTGATTCCATTGTCGTGGCGGAGGCAGTCCCCGGTCAACAATCGGTCAGAATATACACGTTTTTTCAGGGATTGCAAGCAATATTTTTATCTTTATACTGTGAATAGTTATATGATTGAGGAAAGGTGAGGATTTTCTCCCCCCGTGGAGGGATCCGGAGCCGGAGGCCGGCCCCGGAAAGTCATGGGCGCCGGAACGTCATGGACGTTTGACGGCCCAGGAGACGACGGGTTGAGTGTTGATCTGGCGGGTAAAGTCGTTGATGAAGTCGGCGAAGGGAAGGATCGCGACCTGATGGGTCTTCCGTACTTTTACCTTTACGTAGAGGGACTTGTCTCCGGGAACGTAGTGGCCGATCCCGTCGAAGCGGACAAAGTTCCCGCCGAAGAGGCTGTTCGAGAGGAGAATGACGAAGACTCCACGGTCGAAGGCTCCGTGCTTCACAAGATGCCCCTTTTTGTCGTAGGCCTTTACGACGATGGCGTCGAGGAGGTTCGGCTCTCCCCGGGGATGCCAGAAGCGGACGGTGATTTCGTGGATCCCGCGGAAGGTCTTTGTGGAGGGAATGACAATCCTGCGGCCCTTCGAGTCAACGTAGGGCTTTTCCCTGGTGATGTCCATCCAGAACTTGTTGTAATGGAGGCGCCGGTCCGGGGCGAAGTTCAGGGGAAGGATCTTCTCCGCCGAGCCCTTCTCTGTCACGAAGAGAACCTTCTGCCGGGTGGTGTTGGCCTGGGCCGTGCCGGCGTGGGCTCCGGGGAGAATGCCGGGGGCACCCAGAAGAAGCGCGACCGAGAGGGAGAGAGGGCGGAGCTTCCGAAGAAGATGGGGGGCAGAGCGAAGAAGATCGGGCATGGAGGCCTCCATTAGGGGGGGCAGAAAGTGTCCGCCTGAGCCCACGAGCGGGTTTACTGTCAGGGAACATCCGGGGAAATTCAGGGATCTCTTGACGGCCGGATCGCCCGGGGCAACCCGGACAGCCCTGACAGCATGGATGTTGAGCGGAACGCCGGGGCCGCTTTACGGATCTTGTCAAAGGAATTATACTGAAAGACGGGTTTTTTTCAAGAAGTCAGAAAGAACGGGACGGGAGGGCGAAAAGCCTTGACCGTTCCGCTTCCGCCCCTTTTCGGGGCTTCCCTGACCATCCATTAAGAGAATATCCGGGCTTTCCACCTTAATTCCGGCCGTGCCGCACCTCATTATGCGAGCGTCCGATTGAGGCAGTGCCCCCTTCCGGAGCCTAAATGTCGACGACCTCTTTTGTCCCCTTTCCCGGCACCCGTCCGAACTATGTCGAGATTTCGGGGGTTTTTGTCGACCCGAAGTTCTGGACGACGACCTATACCTGCGATGTGGTTCTCCAGAACTGCCATTCGACCTGTTGCTACCGTTCCAATATTCTGGCCCCCGGGGAGCGGGCCCGGATCGAGGGGCACATGGAGGGGATCCTTCCCTTTATGGATCCCGACCGCCGGAAGATCTACGAGAGCCGGGGCGGTTTCGAGGCGGTCTGTACCGAGCAGTGTCCCGACGGGTGCGAGCTCGATGTCGATGAAGTGGCGGCCATGGCGCGGATGTTCCCGCTTGAGGAAGACTATCGCTGCAATCTCATCGTCCGCGGGGCCGATCACGACTCCTGCCTTTTTCTGGCAAAGAGCCCCGAGGGGCTCGAGCATTGTTCCATCCACGCCTATGCGCTGGCAAACGATCTCTCCTGGATGGCGCTCAAGCCCGTAGACTGCGTGCAGTACCCCCTGGCCATTTACGAGGAGAACGGCCGGAAGATCCTGGGAGTCCAGACGACGCCATTTCTTTCTCACCTTCCGTGCCATGAAAGCCATCTGGGTCCGCTGTTCTACGAGTCGATGGCCGGCACGATCCGATTCTTTCTGGGCGACTCCTTCTACGAGGAACTCGACAGCCACGTCCGGTCCATGGGAGTCCTTCCTCGGCAGTGAGCTTCCTTGTCTAGCCGTCGATCGTTCTGGTTCTGGATCTACTCGACCGGCGGGATCGGGCTCCTTCCCGGGGCTCCCGGCACCTATGCCAGCGCCGTCTGTGCCGGACTCTGGCTGATGCTTCCGCCCCTCTCCCCCTTCCTGTCCCTGGCGATTCTTGCTGCCATGGCCGTTGTCGGGCTCATGGCCTCGGAGCAGGCGATCCGGGAGACGGGCCTCAAGGATCCCTCCGTCGTGGTGGTGGACGAATGGCTGGGGCAGGGGGCGGCCCTGTTGGCCGCGCCCCATTCCTGGCTCGGAGCGGGGTTGGCCTTTGTGTTTTTTCGCGTCTTTGATATCCTGAAGCCCCCCCCGGTTGGAGCTCTCGAGCGGCTTCCCGGAGGCTTCGGGATCATGCTCGACGATCTGGGGGCCGGCATTCTTGCGGCCGTCTGTCTTAGACTTTTTTTTCTTTTCATGCCGGGATGAGTCACCCGGAGGTGCCTGGCGCCTCCGGTATCTAAACAGCGATGGGTTCGGCGGCCAACCGCCAAAACCCGGTGGGGGTTCAATTGACGGAGAAGGATTCCAGCAAGCAGCGCTCACTCGATCTTGCACTGTCCCAGATCGAGAAGCAGTTCGGCAAAGGGTCGATCATGCGCATGGGGAAGGATGCCCCCATCATCGAGACCCCGGTCATCTCGACGGGCTCTTTGGCGCTTGACATCGCCCTGGGCATCGGTGGCTATCCCAAGGGCCGGATCATCGAGATCTACGGGCCCGAGTCCTCGGGGAAGACCACGCTGGCCCTTCACGCCATCGCCGAGGTCCACAAGAAGAACGGCATGGCGGCCTTCATAGACGCCGAGCACGCGTTGGACCTCGGCTATGCGAGAAAGCTTGGCGTCAAGACCGAAGATCTTCTGATTGCCCAGCCGGACTCGGGTGAGCAGGCGCTCGAGATTGCCGAGACCCTGGTCCGGTCGGGAAGCATCGATCTCATCGTGGTCGACTCGGTGGCGGCCCTCGTTCCCAAGGCCGAACTCGAGGGGGACATGGGGGACTCCCATATGGGCCTTCAGGCCCGGCTCATGAGCCAGGCGCTGAGAAAGCTCACCTCCTCCATCTCGAAGAGTTCGACCGTTGTGATCTTCATCAACCAGATCCGCATGAAGATCGGTGTGATGTTCGGCAACCCCGAGACGACGACGGGAGGGAACGCCCTCAAGTTCTATGCCTCCCAGCGCCTCGACATCCGCCGCATCGAGTCCATCAAGGAAGGGGACCACGTCCTGGGCAACCGGGTACGGGTGAAGGTCGTCAAGAACAAGATGGCTCCGCCCTTTCGTCAGGCGGAGTTCGACATTTCCTTCAACGAGGGCGTCTCCACCGCAGGAGAGCTGATCGACCTCGGCGTCGAGCACGGTCTCCTCGAGAAGAGCGGTTCCTGGTACTCCTACGGGACGGAAAAGATCGGACAGGGCAAGGAGGCCGTCAAGGCCTACCTCAAGACCCATCCCGATCTGATAAGGAGCCTCGATCGGGCCATCCGCGAAAAGGCCGCTCTTCCAGTCCTGCCGGCAGCGGAGTCTCAGGCAGAGGCCCCGCCTCCGCCCAAATCGTCCCGCCGGGGGAGCGAGTAGAAGCATGGACTCCCTCCGCATCCGCGAAAGTTTCCACGGGTTCTTCGAAGGGGCAGGGCACAGACGGGTTCCTTCCGCCTCCCTGATTCCTCCCGGGGATGCCACGCTTCTCTTCACCAACGCCGGTATGGTGCCCTTCAAGGACGCATTTCTGGGATCGGAGGCGCCGCCGGCTCCCCGGTGCGTCTCGGTCCAGAGGTGCGTGAGGGCCGGAGGCAAGCACAACGATCTCGACCGTGTCGGCTTTACCCGGCGCCATCACACCTTCTTCGAGATGATGGGCAACTTTTCCTTCGGCGACTACTTCAAGAAGGAGGCGATCGCCTTCGCCTGGGAGTATCTTACGAAGACTGTGGGGCTCTCCCCCTCTGTCCTCTGGGTAACGGTCTTCACCGACGACGACGAGGCGGCCGGCCTCTGGCAGAGCGTTGCCGGAGTCGATCCCTCCCGCATCGTCCGGCTCGGGGAGAAGGACAACTTCTGGCAGATGGGCAATACCGGTCCCTGCGGGCCGTGTTCGGAGATTCTCGTCGACCAGGGGCCGGCCTTTTCCTGCGGCCGCCCGACCTGCGCCGTCGGATGCGACTGCGACCGGTACCTCGAGATCTGGAATCTCGTCTTCATGCAGTACGACCGGAACGATGCGGGGGTACTGACCCGCCTGCCGCGCCCCTCGATCGACACCGGGATGGGTCTCGAGCGCCTCGCCTCAGTGCTTCAGGGAGCCGAAAGCAACTTCGAGACCGACCTCTTTCTTCCCCTCATGGAGGCGATCGGCAAGAATACGCGGATTCCCTACGGACGCGGCAAGGGCGAGAAGGACTTCGCCTACCGGGTGATCGCCGACCATGTCCGGGCCAGCACCTTTCTGGTCTGGGAGGGACTTGTCCCCTCCAACGAGGGGAGGGGGTATGTCCTTAGGCGCTTTATCCGGAGGGCGATGCAGTTCTCCCTTGACCTCGGCCTTCCCACGCCTTTCCTCCCGGACCTCTCCCGCCGCTTCTCCGAACTCATGGCCTCGCCCTACCCGGAGCTTTCTGCGGGGATGGACCGGGTGGTCTCCGTCCTGGCCTCGGAGGAGGAGCGCTTCATGAAGACGCTCGAGACCGGACTTCCGCTTGTGCAGGAGCTTGCCCATGCTGCAAAGAAACGCGGAGAGGCGGTCCTGTCCGGGGAGGAGCTCTTCTGGCTCTACGATACCCACGGCATTCCCGTCGACGTTGTCCTGGACTGGGCGGCCCCGCTCGGGGTTTCTCTCGACACCGAGGGCTTTACGGCCCGCATGGGCGAACAGAAGGAGCAGGGTCGGCGCTCCTGGACGGGGGGGCGGCCGACCTTTCCCGTGCCCGCTTCCCGACTTTCCGCTCCGGTCCTGTTCGAAGGCTACGAGCGGCTTGAGAGTTCAGGGCGTCTTCTCCTTCTCGTCTCGGGGGATCAGGAGATCGCCTCGGCCCGGGAAGGTGAGGAGATCTGGGCCGTGACCGACAACTCTCCTTTCTACCCCGAAGGGGGAGGACAGGCGGGAGACCGGGGCCGGCTTGTCGCCGCCGGGGGAGAGGTCGAGATCTCCGGCGCCTATCGCCCCTACCCGGGATGGATCGCCCTTCGCGGAAGGGTCACGTCCGGAATGGTCTCCTCCGGGGAGACCGTCAGCCTCGAGGTCGACCGCTCGCTAAGGGCCGGTGCCCGTGTCCATCACACCGCGACGCATCTTCTGCACGCCGCCCTCCGGAAGGTTCTGGGATCCCATGTGAGGCAGGCTGGCTCTCTGGTTCTTCCGGACCGGCTCCGCTTCGACTTTTCCCACGGGGAGCCCATCTCCGAGAGTGTCCTCCGGGAGATAGAGGCGACGGTCAACCGGTGGATCGGCGAGGGGGCTCCGGTTTCGATCTCGGAAAAGAGCAAGGCCGAAGCGCTCTCCGGGGGGGCCATGGCCTTCTTCGGCGAGAAGTATGGCGACCGGGTGAGGGTCGTGGAGATCCCCGGCATGTCGGTCGAGCTCTGCGGAGGGACCCATGCCGGCTCCACCTCCGAGATCGGCTCCTTCTTCATTCTCTCCGAGTCGGGGGTGGCGGCGGGAACCCGCCGGATCGAGGCGGTGGCGGGAGCCTCCGCGACCCGGACGGCCATCGAATGGCGGGAGGAGCTTCTCCGCATCCGGGAGGAGCTCAAGGTTCCCTCGGGCCGGATCCTCGACAGGCTCTCCGCGGACCGCACCGAGCGGGAGGAGCTCGAGCGCGAGCTGGCAAGAAACAAGTCCCGGCTCTTCGATCTCGAGACGGAGACACTCCTGTCCGACTCCTTCGAGGCCGGCGGTATCCGGGTTCTCGTGGCCGCAGTCGAATGCCGGGATCTTGCCGACCTGAGGCTCCGCATGGATATCCTGAAGGGGCGGATCCCCTCCGGGGCAGTGATTCTTGCCGGTCGCTCCGGAGGCGACCGGGTCCTCCTTCTCGGGTGGGCCTCCTCCGACCTGGAAAAACGATTCCCCGTAAATACCTGGGTGCGCACCATGGCCCAGACGCTGGGTGGGCGTGGAGGCGGCCGTCCCCTCTGGGCGGAGGGCGGAGGCTCTCCCCCGCCCTCCTGGCCGGACTTTCTTCGGGAGGTCCGCTCTGCCATGCGAGATGCGGCCGAAAACGCCCAAGGCGGATCCTAGCGCCGTGGTCAGCCTGCCGGGAGCCCTCATGGGGGTCGACTGGGGTGGCCGCCGGGTCGGGGTCGCCCTGTCGGACCCCTCCCGGACCCTGGCCCGCCCCCTCGTCGTCCTGGTTCGCACCGGGTCGGGAGAGATTCCTCTTTCGGAGGGGGAGGAGGTCGTGGCGGCTCTTCTGAAGCTCGTCTCCCTCCATGAGATCACGGGCCTTGTCTTTGGCGTTCCCTACTACCATCTGAGCGGGGATCCGAACCCTCATGCCCCTCTTTTTCGTCTCGCCGGAGAGGCGCTCGCTTCTGCCCTCTCCCTTCCCGTCTTTTTTGTCGACGAAGGGCAGAGCTCGGAGACGGCCCGGGAGATCCGGGACACGCACGGGGGCGCCCGCAGGCGGCACGACCCCCTCGACCACCTGGCGGCGGCGACGCTCCTTCAGGGCTTCCTCGATTCTCCGAAAACCTTTGGAGATCCGGTCGCCTCCGGTGCAACCGTTTCCGGAGAGGCGCAATGAGATTCCCTCACGCCATGAGTCTTTTCAGAAAAGGGATGGTTGTCTTTCTTGGACTTCTCGTCCTCTTTCTCCTCTGGTCGGCGGATGCCTTCTTCGGCCGGAGCGATTTTTCCGGGCCCCCCTTTCTTCTGACCGTCTCCCACGGCACCCCCTTCCGGGTGGTGGTGGGAGCCTTGGCGCGGCGGGGGCTGATCACAAAGCCCGAGACGGTGATCCTGTGGGGGGATGTCCTGGGGATTGCCCGGGCTATTCGCGAAGGGGACTACGAGATCTCGGGGGAGGATCGTCCCTTCCGGATCTTCTGGAATCTTGTTGCCGGCCAGCGCTACTACCGTCGTCTGACCGTTCCGGAAGGCTTCACCGTGGCCCAGGTGGCCGCCCGGATGGCGCGTCTGGGAATCGGGACGATGGACCGGGATCTGTCGCTTATGAGCGACCCGGCCTTCATCGGCCGCCTCCGGGTGCCCTCGACGTCGCTTGAGGGCTATCTCTTTCCGAACACCTACTACTTCTCCCGGGGAACCTCTCCCCGGGAGGTTCTGACGATGATGGTCTCCCGCTTCTGGCATGTCGTGACCCCCGGCTGGCGCGACCAGTCTTCGCAGCAGGGACTCTCCCTCGCCCAGGCGGTGATCCTGGCTTCGATCGTGCAAAAGGAGGCCGGAACCGCCAAGGATATGCCCCTGGTTGCCGGAGTCTTCCTGAACCGCCTTCACAACCGCATGAAGCTCCAGAGCGACCCCACCGTCCTCTATGTGATGCCGGGCCATCACCGGCTTTCGGCTTCGGACCTCAGGATCGATTCGCCTTACAACACCTATCTTCACGACGGTCTTCCCCCCACCCCGATCTCCAACCCCGGGGCCGAGGCCCTGCATGCCGTTCTTTTTGCCGAAAAGGTTCCCTATCTCTACTTTGTCTCGGCGGGTCCGGGAACGCCCTCGATCTTTTCCCGGACGCTGGCCGACCATGACCGCGCCATCCTCCGGATCATTAAAAACAAGCGACGGGCCGCCCGGGAGGCGGCCATCCGGGCAACGAAATAATCCAACACTCCTGAGAAACGGAACGAGACGTTATGGATGATCCTCTCTTCGACGATACGACCTCTGCCGACGACTCCGGCAACTTTCCTCCGCGCTTCGACTCGGCACGGGTCGAGGCCCAGATCCTCTCCCGCCGGGAGGCTCCCCCCCGAAATCCCGGGGGCACTCCTTTTTCGATGGTCGTACCGCCGCCCAACATTACCGGTCGTCTCCATATGGGCCACGCCCTCAACCTGACGATCCAGGACGTGGCGGCGCGATATCGGCGGATGGCGGGGCAGGATGTGCTCTGGGTCCCCGGGGTGGACCATGCAGGGATCGCCGCCCAGAACGTGGTCGAGAAAAAACTCCGCGAGGAGGGTATCGACTTCAAGACGCTCGGCCAGGAGGAGTTCGTCTCCCGGGTCTGGGCCTGGAAGGAGTCGATCGGCTCGGGGATCGGAGACCAGATCCGGCGTCTCGGCGCCTCGCTTTCCTGGGATCACGAGCGGTTCACCATGGACCCGGGATTTTCCCGGGCCGTTCGGGAGGTCTTTGTCCGTCTGTACGAGGACGGGGCCCTCTACCGGGCGGAGCGCATGATCCACTGGTGTCCCCGGTGTCTGACGGCTCTTTCCGATGTGGAGGTGACCCATGTCGACAGGGAGGGGCAGCTCGTCTATGTGCGCTATCCCGATGCGGGGGGGGCCGGGGAGATCCTTGTCGTCGCCACGACGCGCCCCGAGACGATCGTGGCAGATCTGGCCCTGGCGGTCCACCCCGACGATCCCCGCTATCAGGGCTGGGTGGGTCGGAGCGTCCGTGTTCCCATGACCGACCGGCTTATCCCGGTGGTCGCCGACACCGCCGTCGATCCGGCGTTCGGAACGGGGGTCCTGAAGATCACTCCGAGCCACTCGATGGTCGACTTCGAGATCGGGGGTCGGCATGGGCTGGGGACTCTCTCCGTCATGGATGCCGACGGGACGATGAATGCCCTGGCCGGTGCCCTGTCGGGGCTTTCCCGGGAGAAGGCCCGCGAGCGGGCCCTCGAGGTGCTCGAATCGGACGAACTCCTCGACCGCCGGGAGAGTCATGCGATGGCGGCAGGAGTCTGCTACCGCTGCCAGACGGAGGTCGAGCCCCGGCTCTCTCTCCAGTGGTTTGTCAAAATGGCGCCCCTGGCCGCCCGGGCAAGGCTTGCGGTCTCGGAAGGGGAGATCCGCTTCTTTCCCTCCTCCTGGCAGAAGACCTACTACGAATGGATCGACAATATCCGCGACTGGTGCGTCTCTCGGCAGATCTGGTGGGGCCACCGGATCCCGGCGTGGAGCTGCAATGACTGCGGTCACATGGCCGTCCTCCGGGAGGATCCGGCCGTCTGTCCGGCCTGCCAGAGCTCGGCCATCGTCCGGGACCCCGACGTTCTCGACACCTGGTTCTCCTCGGCGCTCTGGCCCTTTGCGACCCTCGGCTGGCCGGAAGAGACGCCGGACCTCGCCCGATTCTACCCGACATCCCTTCTGGTCACCGGCTTCGACATTCTCTTTTTCTGGGTGGCCCGGATGATCATGATGGGGCTCTACCTGACCGACCGCGTGCCCTTCCGGGACGTCTATATCCATGCCCTTGTCCGGGACGAGTTCGGCCAGAAGATGACGAAGAGCCGGGGGAACGTGGTGGATCCGCTCGAGCTCATGGATCGCTTCGGAACCGACGCCTTCCGCCTCTCGCTCGCACTCCTTGCCACCCCGGGCCGCGACATCCGCCTCTCCATCGAGCGGGTGGAGGCCTCAAGAAACTTTGTCTCAAAGCTCTGGAACGCCTTTCGCTTTATCTCCCGGACGGTGCCTAGCGGAACCCCGCTTCTGTCCGATCCCGGGGCGGTTCGGGGAATCGCCAACCGGTGGATCCTCTCCGAACTTGTTCGCACGGAGCGCGATTACCGCGAGGCCATGGAGAGCTACCGCGTCGACGAGGCGGCCCTTCTTGTCTACCGCTTCACCTGGAGTCTCTTCTGCGACTGGTATCTCGAGGCGGCGAAAACCGACGCCGACCGGGATCCCCAGGATCCTCTCCGCCAGGAGACGCTGTCGACCCTCCTGACGGTGGGGGCGGCCATCCTCGATCTGGCGCATCCCATCCTTCCCTTTGTCACGGAGGAGCTCTCCCGGATCTTCGGCTTCGACAATGCCTCAGTGGGCTCCTCCCCGGCCCTTCTTGGCCTCTCTGTCCTTCCGGGAGAATCCCCCGAGCCCTTCGAACGGATCCGGACCATGGTCGGCTCCGTCCGCCAGATCCGGACCGTCATGAAGATCCCTCCCACCCAGGAGATCCCGGCGGATCTTGTCCTCTCCGACCCCGGCCTTTCTCCGGAGGCTCTCTGGCCCTTTCTCCGGCGGCTTGCGCGCGTTGTTCCCTCCTCCTCCCCCCTTTTGAAGGGACTGCGGGCGCCCTTTCGGGATGGCCATCTCGTGCTTGACCTGGGGGATCTCGTTGACTTTACCCAGGAGGCCGCCCGGCTCGACCGGGAGGTGGCGCGGGTCGAGGGCAAGATCGCGGAGGTCTCGGGACGGCTTTCCCGGGAGGAGTTCGTTCGGAAGGCCCCCCCCGAGGTGGTAGAGAAGGACCGGGCCCTCGTTGTCACGCTGGAAGAGGAGAAGGAGGGGCTCCTGGCCGCCCGGGATCAGGTCCGGGACTTCCTGTCGGGGGGGCGATGATCGAGGGTCTCCTTCCGTCGACGGTCGACCGGATCCTTGCGGGCTTTCTTGAGGAGGACCTTCCCGAGGGGGACCTGACGAGCCGTCTTTTCTTTGGAACCCCCCAGACCAATCGACCGGTCGAGGCCGCCCTTGTCTCCGAGGAGGGCGGGGTCCTGGCCGGGGCCTTTCTGGTCTCGCGCCTCTTCGTTCTTCTTGGGGGAGCGGTGACAGTCGACTGGTCCCGGGCCGAGGGGGAGCTCTTCGAGTCGGGGGAGACGCTGGCCGTTTTCAGGGGGCCGATCCTTGAGGTCCTCGCGGGAGAGCGGCTCTCCCTCAACCTCCTCAAGCACCTCTCCGCCATAGCCACAACCACCCGGCGCTACGTCTCGGAGGTCGCAAGGCTTCGTCCCCCCGGAATGCGAGCGCTCCGGATTACCGAGACGCGCAAGACCCTTCCCGGCCTGCGCCTCTTCCAGAAGCATGCCGTCCGGCTCGGAGGCGGCCACTCCCACCGTTCATCGCTCTCCTCCGGGATCCTGATCAAGGACAACCACCTCGTGGGTACGGGCGGTGTCGCCAATGCCGTGGCCCTCGCTCGCAGGGGGGCGCCCCATCCCTACCGGGTCGAGGTGGAGGCCGATACGCCGGAGCAGGCGAGGGAGGCGGTCCGTGCCGGAGCCGACATCGTCCTTCTCGACAATATGTCCGTGGAGGGGATGGCCGGACTTGTTCCCGAGCTCCGCCGCCTCCGGGAGGAGATCGTTCTCGAGGCCTCGGGTGGCCTGACCCTCGACAAGGTCCGCGAGCTCGCGCTCCTCGATCTCGATGTCTGCTCCGTAGGCGCCCTGACCCACTCGCCCGGGGACCTCTCTCTTCGCCTGGACTTTCGCGGATGAGGGGGGCGTGAACGGGATCTCCTCCGGGGAGGGGCTCCCTCCCCCTCGCCTTCGCCGGATCCATTGCGATCCTCCCGTCTTTTTTGCCAGAACGCTGACATCGACCAATGACGCCCTCCGGGACAGGATCCTGGCGGAGGGGGCACCCCCCTTTACCGCCCTCCTGTGCGGCCGGCAGACGCGGGGAAGGGGCCGTCCGGGGAACGCCTGGACGACTCTTCGCGGGGATCTTGCGATGAGCGTGTGGATCCCGGAGGGCGCAGGATCCGGCACCCTGCCGCTCTCGCTCTATGTCACAGGGGCCTGTCTCGAGGCGCTGGACGGGATCTCCGGGGGGAGGGTCCGCTGGAAGTACCCAAACGACCTCTGTCTTGATCCGGCACAGCGGCCGGAGGGGGAAAAGGGCCCGGGGAAGGTGGGCGGGATCCTTGTGGAACAGCTTCGAAAAGACGGCGTCCTTCTTGGCCACATCGCGGGCATCGGTCTCAATATGGCGAGCGAGGCGCCCCGGGCGCTTCCCGCCTCCTCCGCCCTCCCGCCGGCCGTTCTCCCGCCGTCTCCCGGCCTCTCCCCCCTGTCGCTCTCTGTTCGAATCGCCCTCGGCCTTCGCCGCCTCCTCGAAGAGGGGGAGGAGATCCTCCGGGAGAGGCTCGACCGTCATCTTCTCTGGAAGGGGCGCTGGGTTGTCTACGCGCTCTCCGACGGGGGGACGGGGCCGGCCATGGGCCGGATCGCGGGGCTTGCCGGGGAGGGCTTCCTCCAGATCGAATCCCCCGGCGGCGGGATCCGGCTCCTGCCTCCCCACGTCAGAAGACTTCGTCTTCTCGAGGGAGGGGAGGGGCCCCTTGCCTAGACCAGAGCCATTCGGAAAGATTCTTGCGGTGACGGTCAAGGTGGGGCTTTCGCGACTCTCCGTCGCACTCCACGGCGCCGCGGGGATTGTGGCGATCAGGACCTTTCCGACGCCGCAAAGGGAGAGGCCGGAGGAGGTCGTACGCCTTCTGGAGGGGCTCTGGCCGGGACGCTTCCCGGGGGAGGTTCCGGGGGCGCTCGTCTCGGTCGTTCCCGACCTTACTCCGGTCCTTCTGCGCGAATGGCGGCGGATCTTCGGCCGCTCCCTGGAGTCTTTCGACGGCTCGAGGGCCCCCTTCCCCATCGACTACCGGCCGGCCGCCTCTCTGGGAGCCGACCGGACGGCGGCGGTCTGGGGGGCTTGTTCGCGCCTTGGCGGACAGCTCGGGGAGAGCTTCATGGTGGCCGATTTCGGAACCCACACGGTGACGACGGTCCTGTGCCGGGGGCGGCTAGTCGGCGGGGCGATCCTTCCGGGGATTTCTCTCATGCAGGGGGCGATCGGGGCCGGGCGGGTTCTTTCCGGGGCGACGTCTTCCGGCAGGTTGGGGGCCGGCTGGATGAAAACAAGGGATCTCCGGCGGGTCTCGGCACTGGGAGGGGGGACCCGGGAAGGGGTACGGGCCGGAACGGTGCTGGGGACGGTGGCGGCGGTGGAAGGTCTCAGACAACGGGCGGAGAAGGAGTCGGGAACACCCCTGTCGCTTGTTCTGACCGGGGGGCTCTCACCCCTTCTCGCACGTTTTTTTTTCGGAGCTCCCGAAGTCTCCCGCCAACTCCTCCATCACGGAGCGAGGTGCTTCCTGCTCGAGTGAGAAAACTCCTCCCGCGCGACGGCGTGAACGGGCCGCACGATGAGGTAGAGAAGGGCGGTGACAAGAGTGAACCCCATGATGCTGAGGATTCCGAAGAGAAGCGGGATGACGGTGTCCATGGCAGACCTCCTTTCGAAGTCCTCTTCGGAAGAGAGGAGAAAAAACTTGAGCGTATGATCCCCGTCATGGAAGACTTTCCAAAAACAGGAGAAACTCTTCCCGTTAAGTCATCATGAGCAGGGCTCAGTCTGCCACTTTCCCCACGGATGCCCTCTCCCGATGAGACAAAGGGATGGACCCGGGGCCCCTTCCGGTGGTAGGATGGGGTCGTCCGTTTCCTGCGGACGGCGATGGGGTTCGCCTAATCCCTCTTTTCGGGTGATGACTCCTACCATAGGTTGTCCTGGGGATGGTCCTGGCACATGTGGTGGGAGAATTCCCTCCGTCACCTCCCTTCCTCGATGTGCCCCGGCCTTCCCGTATCTCAACATGCTGATCCTTCTGGATCATGACTCGTCGGGCGGCTCCCGCGACGGGCGAGCGGTCTTCTTTGCTCCCTTCGTGCCGGGAGTCAACGACTCCGAGGTTTTTGATGGCCGGTGCCCCTTCTCTTCCCTCCTGGCGCTCTCCCAGGATTCTCCTGCCCCTTCTGGGGCTTTTGGCCACCCTCGTCTGGGGGCTCTTTCTTCTGGTCGACCGGGGCCGCTATGTCAGGTCGGTGGACTGCTACGTCCAGGGCAAGATCACGCTTGTCGCCTCGCCTGTCGGCGGCCGCCTGATCGCGCTCGGCGTCAACGAGGGCGACCGGGTGAAGATGGGGGAGCTCATCGCGACGATCGATACGACAGGAGACCGCTACAACAGGAAGCACAACGTTTCGGCCAACATCTCTCCCTACCGGACGCTGGCCCGCGACCTCGCCAAAAAGGTTCGGATCGCCCGGGAGGTGGCCGATGCCCGCGACCACTACCATCGCGGGAAGGCGCTTCTGTCGAGCCGCTTCATATCGGCCCAGGATCTCGAGGATCTGGAGACGACCTACGAAAAGAAAAAAGAGGCCTTGCAGGAGGTTAGGCGGATGGTTGCGGCCGACCGGGAGGAGCTCGCCGTCTCCGAGGTCCACCCCAGAAACCGCACCGTCTTTGCGCCTCGCAAGGGGCAGATCATCCAGCGGCTCGTGACGCTGGGAGATGCGGTCAAGCCCTTCCAGCCCCTTTTGAGCCTCGTCGATCCTCTGAGTCGGGAGGATATCTGGCTCGACGCCTACCTCCGGGAGACCCAGGTCTGGAAGGTCCACCCCGGACAGAAGGTCCGCATCCGGATCGACGCCTATCCGGGGGTACGCTTCTCGGGGCATGTGCTCGAGTTCATTCCTGCGGCAAGCCAGGCCTTCTCCCGGCTTCCGCTCCAGAACGCCGCCGGAACCTTTGTCAAGGTCGTCCAAAGGATCCCCGTGCGGATCGTCTTTGATGATCTCCGCGGCCGGGCGCTCTATCCGGGGATGTCTGCCGAGGTGGCCATTGTCCGGAAGTCCTGAGTTGCTTTTCCGGCTTTTCCGGCCGTCTTTTCCCGCGTTCGGCCGGGCACTCAGCACCGCGGGACGGGGCGCCCTGGGCCTCTTGCTCAGCCTTCCCTGTCTTCTCCCCGGCGCTGCCGCAGCCGATCCGGCCCCCGTCGAGATCGACCGGGAGACGGTCGTCAAAACCGCCCTCTCCTCCCATCCCCTGGTCCGGATGGCCCTCGACCGGAGCCGGGCCCAGGACGAAGGGGTGGGCTCCGCCCTCTCCGACTACTACCCGCACCTGACGCTTTCCGTCGACCAGCTCTTCCTGAACACGGCCTTTGTCGGCGGGGTCTTCCCCGACTACCAGCCGATCGCCCCCGAGCTTCTGAACCCGACACTGACCCAGGAGATCACCGACTTCGGCCGTCGGCACTATCGGGTCGCCGCCGCGAGGGAGCGACTTGAAAGCCGGCGTCAGGAGCTTGCCGAGGCGCGTCTTTCGGTGGTCTACCGGGCGCGGGTCGCCTACGACCAGCTCGCCATGTTCGAGCACCTTCTCCGGGCGTCGAAAAAGAATGTGGAGGATGCCGCCCTGCATTACCGCCAGGCCGCACTGAGGCTTGAGGACGGGTTCGGGGTAGTGACCGACGTCACGATGGCGAGACTTCTCCTCGAAAAGACGAAGCTTGCGGAGATCCGGACGGAGAACGCCTGGCGCAAGGCCCAGGCCGACCTCGCCTATGCCATGGGGCAGGAGTCGGGCTCCTACCAGACCCGCAAGGAGAGTCTCCCCGAGCCATCCCCGGTCGCACTCCCCTCGGCCATGGCCTATGCCATGGCCCACCGGCCCCTTCTTCTGGCGGCCCAGGCCCAGGACAGGGAGTCTCGAAACCATGTCGACGAGGTCAAAACGCGAAACTATCCCCACGTCTCGCTCTTTGCCCAAGGATACCTCATGTGGGGTGTGCCGGCGACCATCTCGGGGGCGCCTTCCGGCTCGGGGCTCTTCCTTCCCACCTTCCAGAGCGGGGTGGCCCTTACCATTCCCATATTCGTGGGCGGGGAGATCCATTACGATACGGAGAAGGCGCGCATGGAGGCCCGGCGCGAGACCGAGAAGACAAGGCTTGTCAGGATCCGGATTGCCCGGAATGTCCGAAAGCTTGTTCTCGATGTCAAAACCCAGGAGGAGACTCTCCGGCTCGACCGGAGGCGTTACGACCACGCGAAGACCAATCTCGGGCTCGTCGAGCGGAGGTTCTCCCGGGGGCTTCTCGACGGAGTGACGGCGCTCGATGCCGAAACCCAGCTCATCACGAGCCGGGAGCGGCTTGTCGCCGACCGGTTCCGGCTCCTGATGATCGAAGACGGCCTCGACCGGGAGATCGGTCGAGGAACGCCCTTTGCCAGATGAGCTCCGATGACGTGGTGGAAAGCCGCCCCCGTGCTTCGGAAGGCAGGACGATCGTCTTCCGGAAGGGGCAAGTCCTTGGCCTGGACCGCGGTCAGACCGGCTGCCGAAGCTTCGGGTAAGCACGTTTATGCCTTGGGTCTCCCATTGTCCGGGTGAGTTGCCAAAATACTGTTATGACGTGGATCGATGAGATGTGGAGAGCAGGGAACAGCAGAGATACTTCTTTTTGGTGAGGCGGTGAAGCAGGCGGGGTTCGGGACGGACCGGGACAAGCTGGACTGAAAGTGCCATGTTAGAGTCTCTGACCCCGGAGGGAGAGTGTCAAACAATGAGAAAAAGGCCCCTATTCTGACGCGTTTTCGGGCCTCAGGTTGACGTCAGGATAGGGGATACTCCAAAATGACACGCATCGAATCATGCTTCTCTGTCAACTACCCCGCCACTAAGATGACGCTGTAGTGGGGGGTTCTGATCTCACGACTTTCGTTTCCTCTTTCGCTGAGGATGCCCGATGGTGCGGGTCTCATGTCCTCTCCGGAGGCTTTGACTTCGGACCGTTCCTGCCCTAGTAAGACCATTTTTTTATGTTTGGCAGGGAAAAGCAAAACCGCCCGCTTGACCCCCTCTTGCCCTTCGGGATAAGAAGGGGAATGCGCGGGCAGATGTTCAGGAGGAGCGATCTCTCCTGTTCCCGGGTTTTGACCCCTTGCTCAGGCCTCTCTCCCCACGTTTCTTTTGAGGTTGGAATGGACCAAAAAACGGGGTGTGATGACAAGTCATCCACATTGAGGAAGGAGTTTTCGATGAAAACAGCCAGTCTCAGAGAATGGACCTACGAGGAATTCATGTCGCTCCCGGAAGGGGGTCCCTATCGCTACGAGATCATCGATGGAGAACTCTGCATGACCGTGTCCCCGTCCCAGACATCAAGAAATTTCTGGAAATCTATTCGAAATCGTCCGGCATTTTCTTCGTTTGAATCCCCTCGGGAAAGTCTTAGCCGCTCCCTGCGACGTGGTTTTTTCCAAAGATCCGATTCAGGTGGTCGAACCGGACCTGCTCTTTGTCTCGAAAGAGCATTTGTCCATCATTACTGAAAAGAACATCCAGGGAGTTCCGGACCTGACCGTCGAGATCCTGTCCCCGTCGACGGAATCTTCCGACCGCAGGGTGAAACATTCCCTCTACGAGCGGTTCGGCGTTCCCGAATACTGGATCGTCGATCCGGAGACGGAAACCGTCCAGCTCTTCCGACTTTCCGCCGGGCGTTATCCGGACCCGCTCGAATACGGCAAGGGCGATCTTCTCGAATCTCCCCTTTTCCCCGGGCTGTCGATTCCCCTCTCCGAAGTATTTCCCTCCTGATTGGGAATACCCTCCAGGGAACACAGCAAAATCAACAAATAGGGGGGGTGGTTTTTCAATACCATGGTCTTGGGACTGGTCGAAGTCCTCCATCGAGGATTCTCGGTCGGAGATAGAGACGCTTCTCTCGGAATGGTTTGGGATCTTCCGGAACGTTGGAGCCGGGGCGGGAGGTTGGTGAGAGCCCTTCCCTGATCGGCGATTTTGGGGGCACTTCTGCCACGGGGAAAAGGTTCGCATATTCAGTCATCGCAGCACGTCTCTTTCGTCGGAAGGATTTCTTCCAAGGACAGGGAGGTCGTTCGGATTCGGAGGAGGGGTATCGTGGACACGAAAGGCGGTCTCGAGGAGGACGTTTTGGGGCTCAGGGAGTCCTTCGCGACGCTTAGGCGCATGTACGGGGCCCTTACCGCCCTTAATGCTCTCGCCCGGGAGGATCTTCCGGAGGAGGAGTTTCTCTCCGGAACGATCTCCCTTCTAGTCGAGCGGGGGGGCTTCACCGCGGCCGGAGTCTACTTTGCCGAGGGGGAGACGCTCCGGCTGGGAGTCCATCACATTACGGACCTCGAAAACAACAAAGACCGCCACCCGCTTTTCTTCTCCCTCGACCCCTCCTCGCCCGATGCCAAAACAGGGGCGGTCCGCGCCTTCCAAAGCGGTGCACCAGTATTTATAGACGATCTCGACTTGGCCTACCGCGCGGCAGGACTGGCCCGGCGGGCCGACGATTATTCTGCCATCTCCTTCCGGGGAACGGGTCTCTGTCCGATTGCCCGGGGGGGGCGCACCGTCGGGGTCTTTGCGGTTGTCTCCGACCGGACGAATTTCTTCACCCCCGAGATCCGGGAGCTTTTGATCGAGGCCTCGCGGATCGTCTCCTTTACCCTCGACCATATCGACACCGAGTGCGCCCGCCGGCAGTCCGAGGAGTATTTCCGGACGCTCGTCGACGCCATCCCCGACGGCGTCTGGCTCAAGGACGGCCGTGGCGCCTGGCGTCTTGTCAACCGGGCCGGCCTTGAGCTCTTTGGCCTTGCCGACCGGAGCGACTGGTCAGGGAAGACCGATGAGGAGCTGTCCCGGATCAATCCCTCCTTCTCCCTGGCCCACCTGGGATGCCTTGCCACCGACGAGAAGGCCTGGCAGGAAAGCTCCGTCTCCGATGCCGTAGAGGCGGTGACGGGTTCGGACGGCTCCCCCCACGTCATCGAAAGCCGCAAGGTTCCCCTCTTTGCCAAAGACGGATCTCGCCAGAGCCTCGTGGTGATCGGCCGCGACGTGACGGAGCGCCTGATGGCGGAGGAGGAGCGCAACCTCTCCGAGAAAATCTTCGAGGCGAGCCCCTTTGCGATCTTCGTGGCCGACAACGCCCGAAGGATCGTTCGCGTCAATCCGGCCTTTACCGCCATCACCGGGTACGAGCCGGGAGACGTTCTCGGCAAGACCTCTCGGATGCTGGCCTCGTCCGATGTCACCGACGACTTCTCCCGGACTCTCTGGGAGCATGTCGACTCCCGTGGATCCTGGTCGGGGGAGGTCTGGTGCCGCAAAAGAACGGGAGAGGGCTACTGGGGGTGGTTCGACATCAACGTTATCAAGAGGGACGATGTCAAAACCGGCTACTTCGGCCTCTTTTCCGACATCACCCGGCGCAAGGAGGACGAGGAGAGGATCGTCCACCAGGCGTTCCATGATGCCCTGACCGATCTCCCCAACCGGAGAGCTTTCATGATGCGCCTCGAGGAGGAGCTTGTCCGCGCGGGCCGGGACCCCAATCTCCGGTTTGCCGTGGGGATTCTTGATCTCGACGGCTTCAAGGAGGTGAACGACCGGTATGGCCATCCGGCGGGAGACGAGCTTCTCGTCCATGTCTCCCGGCGCCTCGAAAAGGTTCGTCGCTCGACCGATACCCTCGCCCGCCTCGGCGGAGACGAGTTTGGCCTTTTGTTCTCCGGAATCGGCGAGGGCGATGCCGTCTTTGACAGGATTATTGCCACCCTCAGGGCTCCCATCGCGCTCTCCGGGGCGCTGGTCGCAGTTTCGGGAAGTCTCGGCGTGACCTTTTGTCCTCCGGACCGGGCCAACTCCGACACACTCCTTTCCCATGCCGATAGTGCCCTCTACGAGGTCAAGAAAAAGGGTCGCAACGGCTGGGGATCGTTCTCCCCCGCCGGGGGCTAGAGTTCCCTCATTGAGAGCCCCTCTTCCGATAGGGGGGCTCGTGCGCTACCGCAAGGGAGTGGGCCTTTTTTTGAGGCAGTCTATCCCCCGCCCGGCCCCCGCCCGGCCCCCGCCCGGCCCCAGCCCGGCCCCCGCCCGGCCCGCCCCCGCCCCGGCCCCGCCCCGGCCCGGCCTCTTCCCTCCCGGAACCCTCTCCGTTTCCAATGCCAATTTCCCGGGATCCTAAGTGTGTGGCAAAGGGTTCCCTTCCTTTCCAAAAGGGCTGTCCGTCTTGCCTTTTTCCCGACGATTGGGTATGATCTTTCCCATTGGACGATGACTTTTTTCGGTTTTCTGCCGCTCTCTTTAGCTCCCATAAGGGGGCGGTCAGGTGGTGTTTTTTGTCGCAGACGGAATGCGGGGTCCGTCAGGTTCTGGCGGCTGCGGGTAGAAGGAGAGACTTGTGCGGATACCAAAGAAGAGAAGAAAGGTCAGCATTATCGGTGCCGGCAACGTCGGTGCGACCACAGCCCAGAAGATCGTCGAGAACGGTTTGGCCGACGTTGTTCTCCTCGATATCCGAGACGGGGTCGCCCAGGGGAAGTCCCTCGACATCCTTGAGGCCGGCCCACTCATGGGCTTCGATACGCGCATCACCGGGACGGGCCACTACGAAGAGATCGCCGACTCCTCGGTCGTTGTCGTAACGGCAGGATTTTCAAGAAAGCCTGGCATGTCCCGCGATGATCTCCTGCACAAGAACGGGGAGATCATCCGCGACGTCGCTCTCAACATCCGGAAGTTCGCGCCCGACAGCATCATCATTCCCGTGACCAACCCCATGGATCTCATGGCCTACGTCCTGTGGCGGGTGACGGGCTTTCCGCGGGAGCGGGTGATCGGCATGGGGGGCGCCCTCGACAGCTCGAGATTTGCCTACTTCCTCTCTGAGGAGACCCGCACCTCCGTCTCGAACATCCACAGCCTTGTCATGGGCGGACACGGCGACCAAATGGTCCCCCTTCTCGACTTCTCCACCATCGCCGGGGTTCCGGTCCGGAAGATGGTCCCCCCCGATCGTCTTGAGGCGATCGTGCAGCGGACCCGCCACGGGGGGGCCGAGATTGTCCATCTCATGAAGGATTCTTCGGCCTACTTCGCTCCGGCGGCCGCGACCTACTCGATGATCGAGTCGATTCTTCACGACCGCCACCGGATCATCCCCTCCTCCGTCCTTCTCGAAGGAGAGTACGGGATCAGTGGTTCCTTCGTGGGGGTCCCCGTTCGTCTCGGGAACCAGGGGCTCGAGGAGGTCGTGGTTCTTCCCCTTTCTCCGGAGGAGTCGAGCCAGCTTACGCATTCGGCGGGGGTGATCGCCGAAGGAATCTCCGCTCTCAAGAGGCTGTTCAACGATTTTTCCGAGTAGGCTCCTGTTCGGGGGGGCTCCCGGCTCTGCCGCCGGTTCGTGTCGCGGGGGGGGAGCATGCTGACCTTTCTTCGCAGGAAGTCGATTCTCGTGCTTCTCTCCCTCCTGCCCCTCCTCGGGGCCATCCTCCTCTTTGGCTTTCTGGCCCGGCGGCACGTGGCGGACCGGGGGGCGGTTCCGACCGACCTCCATCCCCAGGCGAAACCCTCCGTCATCATCCGGAACTTCACCTACTCCCGAACGCTCCGCTCCCGGACGCGGTGGTTCGTGCGGGCCCGGGAGGCGACCGTGGGGCAGGGGCAGACCCGGACGACACTCTCCGATCTCTCCGCCCACATCATCCTTTCGAGCACGCTCTCTCTCGATATCCGGAGCCAGGAAGGCACGATCGACCGGGTCGGCCACCAGTTTCTTGTTTCGGGGCGCACCATTCCGGTTTCGGCAAGTTTTTCCACCGGCCTTCTCGTGGTGGCCCGACAATTGCATTACCACGACGCCTCCGATACCATCACAACGGAGGGCGATGTGACCCTCGTGGGTCGGGGAATTGTCATCCACGGGGTGGGGCTCGCCTCCGTACCCAAGACCCAGTCCTTCACCGTCGAGAGGAATGTTCATGCGGTTTTTGCCGGATAGGCCGGAGATCCCGGGCGAAAGGGGACGGCCGGGCCTTCCTGATTTGCCGCACCGGAGTGCCTTTGGCCGGGGATGGGCGGCTTTTCCTGGCCGGCTTCTCCTCCTGGCCGGCGCACCGATCTTCCTCGGGGTCATGCTTTTTGCTCCTCTCCTGGCCGGCGCGGCGGAGGATCCTCCCGGGGCGATCCACCGGGTCAAGCGCCCTGCCTCTTCGAAGGTGCTGGCGCACCGGAAGGCTCCTGTGGCGATGGTGGTTCGTGCCGACCACATGCTGGCACGAAATATCGAGAACGAGATCACCTTTTCGGGCCATGTGCATCTGGTCAAGGGGACGCTCCGCCTCACCTCCGACGACCTGATCGTCTATCTCCGGAAGGCGGCCAAGGGGAAGACGCTGATGGAGGAGACGGGGCAGGGAGGGTCGAGCCAGCGGGTCGAGACGATGGTGGCCACCGGCCACGTGATCATCCGGACGCCCCGGAGGACCGCCTATTCCGGTCGGGCCGTCTACGTCGAGGCGGCGCATCTTTTTGTTCTGACGAGGGAGCCCGTCGTGATCCAGAACGGAGACCGGATGAGCGGAGAGCGCATCACATTCTTTACGAGGTTGAACAAGAGCGTGGTTCAGGGACACAGCCTCATGCTCCTCGACTCCGGCGGGAGAAAGTCCTCTCCTCCCTCCCGGAAGGCGGCGCCGCCCGGGCCGTCAGGAGGAGTGCCGGGTGGCCATTGAGGCGATCGGTCTCATGAAGACCTACCACAAGCGCCGGGTGGTGAACGGGGTGAACCTCCTCGTGAACCCCGGCGAGGTCGTGGGCCTTCTGGGTCCGAACGGGGCGGGGAAGACGACCTCCTTCTACATGATTGTGGGGCTTGTGAAGCCCGACGGGGGCCGCATCCTGATGGGGGGGGAGGATATCTCCCGGATGCCCATGCACAAGAGGGCCCGGCTCGGGATCAGCTATCTTCCCCAGGAATCCTCGATCTTCCGCAAGCTCTCGGTCTCCGACAACATCATGGCGGTGCTCGAGTTCATGGACCTGACGATGGAAGAACGGCAGAACCGTCTCGACACGCTTCTCTCCGAGCTCAACGTGGGGCATCTGCGGACCAGCAAGGCCTACACCCTGTCCGGGGGGGAGCGTCGGCGGGTCGAGGTGGCGCGGGCCCTTGCGACGAAGCCCGAGTATATTCTCCTTGACGAGCCCTTCGCCGGGATCGATCCGATCGCCGTCATCGAGATCCAGAAGATCATCGCCCAGCTGAAGGCGCGGGGGATCGGGGTCCTGATTACCGACCACAATGTGCGGGAGACGCTCGAGATCACCGACAGGGCCTACGTCATCAACCAGGGGCAGATCCTCGAGGAGGGCACTCCCCGACAGATCGCCTCCTCGCCCCGGGTCCGGGAGTTTTACCTCGGAGAGAGATTTCTCCTGAACCAGGACATGGTCCAGGGAGCCCCGTGAAGCAGCAACTCGATCTTCGTCTGACCCAGAAGATGGTCATGACCCCTCAGCTTCAGCAGGCCATCAACCTCCTGATGCTGAACCGGCTCGACCTGGCCCAGGAGATGCAGGAGGCGGTGCTTGAAAATCCCGTCCTCGAGATCGTGGATGGGGAAGACGAGGGGGAGTGGGCACCGGGAGACGAGGGAGAGCCCCCGAGCCATACGATGGACGACCGGATGGAGCCCCAAGGGCCCCCTCCGGAGGAGGAGGCGTTTGTCGATCCTCTTGCGAACTGGGACTACTCGGTCGACGAGAGCCTTGACAACGAGTCCTACCAGCGGGAGGAGAGAACCCTCCGGGAGTCGGATGCCGGGGAGTTCTCCTACGAGAAGGTCCTCTCCCAGCCGACGAGTCTGTCCGACCATCTCGAATGGCAGCTCTCCTTCACCGATCTCTCCCCTCCGGAGCGGGAGGCGGCCACCTATCTTGTCGGAAATATCGACGAGGACGGCTATCTGAGGCTCGAAGGCCGGGAGTTTCCTGAGACCTCCGAGGGATGCGACATCGATCGGGTCATCCGGACGATCCAGGAGCTCGATCCTCCCGGAGTGGGGGCGCGCACCCTTCAGGAGTGCCTGGAGATCCAGGCCCGGCTCCTCGGGCAGGGGGAGTCCCTTCCCGGACGGATCCTGGCGCTTGCCTTTCCGGAGTTTCTGGAGATGGATGCCCGTGCCATCGCCCGAAAGACCAAGGCCCGGCCGGAGGATGTTGCGGAGGCCCTGGTCTTTATCCGGCAGCTCGAGCCCAAGCCCGGACGTCCCTATTACCGGGAGAGCCCCTCGATCGTCGTTCCCGACCTCCGCTTCTACGAGGACGACGACGGAGAGATGCGGGTGGCGATCAGCGATCAGGGGCTTCCCCGTCTCCGCATCCAGCCCTCCTACAGGGCAATGCTCCGGGGCGCCCCGAAAAAGGACGAGCTTCGGGACTACCTCGAGGAGAAGATGCGGGCGGCCCAGTGGTTTTTGAAAAGCATCGACCAGAGGCGACGGACGATCCTCCGGGTCGGCGAGAGCCTTCTCGTCCATCAGGCCGATTTTTTCCGGGAGGGTCCCCGGGGCCTCAAGCCTTTGGTCCTCCGGACGATCGCCCAGGAGCTGGGGCTTCACGAATCGACCATCTCTCGGGTCACCAACCAGAAGTATGCCGAAACCCCCTTCGGCATCGTCGAGCTCAAGAGCTTCTTTTCGGGAGGGGTTCCCTCCGTGGGGGGCGGGAGCCATTCGGCGACCTCCGTCCGGGAACGGATCCGTCAGATGGTGCGCTCCGAGTCTCCTGAGGCCCCTCTGGCCGATCAGGAGATCATGAAGAAGCTGGCGGAAGCCGGGATCGTCATTGCCCGGAGAACGATTGCCAAATACCGGGCGGAGCTCGATATTCCGCCTGTCAGTCAACGCAGGAAGGGCGCTCGCGAGACGGGTGTCTTTTCCACATCTTAACGGAGGAATCATGGAAATTGTCCTGACGGGTCGCCACATCGACCTGACCGATGCCATTCGCACGCAGGTCAACGAAAAGCTTCAGCGGGTCTCCCGGCTTGTGAGCGAGTCGGCCACCGCCGAGGTGGTGCTGGCGGTCGAGAAGTATCGTCAGAAGATCGAGATCACCCTGCATACCCACGGCAAGATGATCCATGCCGAGTCGGTGACCTCGGACCTCTATGGATCCCTCGACCTGGTGGTCGACAAGCTCGAGCGCCAGATCCACCGGTTCAAGGAGAAGTTCATCTCGAACCGCACCAACCAGCGCGCCGAGGATGTCCTTCCCCACCTCGAGTCAAGCCGTCCCTTCGCCCTGCCGTCGCTCGTCAAGACGAAGAAGTTCCCGGTGAAGAGCATGTCGCTCGAGGATGCCATCGTCCAGATGGAGCTTCTCGACAAGGACTTCTTCCTCTATCTCGAACCGGAAAGCTCTTCGATGCGCCTCCTCTACCGGCGCCGGGACGGGTCTCTGGGGCAGATCGAGCCGGTATAAGGGCGAAAGCCAAAAAGGAAGGAGGGTGTCGTGGGGTTCTCGTTTCTCTTTGTGACGGGGCTCTCGGGGGCGGGAAAGAGCCAGTCCCTCCGCGTTCTGGAGGACTTGGGGTACTTCTGCGTCGACAACCTTCCGATCCCCCTCGTGCCCGCCTTTGCCGCCCTTTCCCGGGATCGGGAGGGGGAGCTTTCCCGGCTGGCGATCGGCGTCGATATCCGGGAGCGGGGCTTTCTCCGGGAGTTCCGGGAGGGCTTCGCCCGCCTCAAGGCGGAGGGGCACTCCGTCGAGGTGCTTTTTCTCGAAGCGGCCGACGACATCCTCATGCGCCGCTTTTCCGAGACCCGTCGTCCGCACCCGCTGTCTCTTTCGGCGGGGCTTCCCCTGACCGAGGCCATCCGGGAGGAGCGAGCCCGTCTTTCAACCCTCAAAAAGACGGCCGACCGGGTGGTCGACACGGGTCGACTCTCGACCGCCGAGCTTCGGATCGTCCTGGGGAAGGCCTACGGAAGCCATGAGCCCGAGGAGGGACTCAGGATCTACCTCCTCTCCTTCGGTTTCAAGTTTGGTCTTCCGATGGACGCCGACCTCGTCTTCGACGTACGTTTTTTGCCGAACCCGAACTACGAGGAGGACCTTGCTCCCCGGACCGGGCTTGATGGCCGAATATGGGACTTTCTTCTTGCCCGGGGGGCGGAGGAGGCCCTGTCGGAGTTTGCAGGATTTTTAAAAAGGCTCCTGCCCCGCTATGCCGCCGAGCGCCGTTCGACGTTGACGATCGCCATCGGCTGTACCGGGGGGCGCCACCGCTCGGTGGCAATGGCGACACATCTGGGAGAGATCGTGGCTCGCGAAGGATATACTCTTCGTGTGGCCCACCGGGATATCGAGAAGGAAGAGTCCCGCTATAAAAAAACACAGCCCCCCCTCACCAGGAGAGTTCCTCCGGAGGAGGGGGAGGGGAACCCGGGCGGTCCCGGCAAAGGACTTTGACTGTGACTGATACGAGCAAATCGGGACGGATCATCGGTGCGATCGCGCTCCTCCTTCTTCCGGCACTTTTTCTTTCCTCCTGCGCATCGGAGAAGAAAAAGGCGCCCAAGGTCTATGCCTACCAGCTTCCCTGGTCGGGAAACACCCTGGTGCGATCGACGATCGTTCCCCTTCCCCCGGGCAAGGACTATGACGCCTCGGCCCGTCTGGTGGCCTATCTTGCGGCGCGCTCGCGGGTCCAGTCGCTTTATATTGCCGCCGTCCGGGCCCTTCCCCTGGTGGGGAAGACGACCGTGGGACAGATCCTCGACAGAAAGCCGGCGGTGAAAAAGCGCGTCGAGACCTTCCTGACCCACGCCCGGATCCGGACCGTCGCCTATCGTCCGGGGCAGGGGCTCTATCTCGAAGAGGTTGCCTATCTAGGCTCCGACTTCCAGTCCCTCCTCGGGGTGACGCTTCATCTGGTCCCCCACAAGAAGAAGGTAAAGCGCGGGGCCAACACCGCCAAGGCGGGACAGGGCGGATCCGGAGGGGGCATGCCGATGATGCCCATGATGCCGTGACCTTACGGGAGGCGCGATGATCCGGTTTTTGACGGCAGGGGAGTCCCACGGGCCGGGGCTTACGGGGGTAATCGAAGGTCTTCCGGCAGGGCTTGAGCTCTCCGCCGAAAGTCTCTCTCATGATATGGGAAGGCGCCGGATGGGGTACGGCCGCGGAGGCCGGATGGCCATCGAGACAGACGCCGTCCGCTTCGTCTCCGGTGTCCGGAAGGGGCGGACCCTGGGCGGGCCGGTCACCGTCTGGATCGAAAACCGCGACTTCCGCAACTGGGAAAAAATCATGGGGGCGGACCCCGGGGAAGAGCTTCCTGCCGGGGATCCCGAGCGGGCGGTCTTCGTTCCCCGCCCCGGCCATGCCGACTTCGTGGGGGGGGTGAAGTTTGGCCACCGCGATCTCAGAAACGTCCTCGAGCGCGCCAGCGCCCGGGAGACGGCGACCCGGGTGGCCCTGGGCGCCATCGCCCGAAGCTACCTGGCCCTTTTCGGGGTGAGGGTCTCTTCGGTGGTGCGCGCGATCGGACCCGTCTCCTGGGGGGGGCCCTCCGAGGATCTCTGGGCGGACACCGAGACCCTCCGGAGCCAGACCGTCGCCTCCGAGGTCTTCTGCCCCGATCCGGAGACCAGCGCCCGCATGGTCGAGGAGATCCGGAGTGCCAAAAAGGCCGGCGACACTCTGGGCGGGGTCTTCGAGATCCGGGCTCTGGGTCTTCCGGTGGGCCTCGGAAGCTATGTCCAGTGGGACCAGCGCCTCGACGGCAGGCTCGCCCAGGCGCTCTGCTCCATCCAGGCGATCAAGGGGGTGGAGTTCGGTCTGGGCTTTGAGTCCGCCACTCTTCCGGGATCGCGGGTGCACGACCCCTTTCTTCCGGGGGGGGCCGGAGGGCCTCTCCGCCCCTCCAACGGCTCGGGGGGGCTCGAGGGAGGGGTGACAAACGGGCTTCCCCTGGTCGTCCGGGCGGCGATGAAGCCGATCGCGACCCTCTATACGCCCCTTCCCTCCGTCGACATCCGGACAGGGGAGACCTTTCCCGCCACGGTGGAGCGCTCCGACATCTGTGCCGTTCCCGCCGCCTCGGTGGTGGGGGAGGCCATGGTCTGTCTCATCCTGGCCCAGGCCTTTTCGGAGAAGGTGGGGGGGGATTCGGTGGAGGAGGTCCTGGCCCATTTTGGCGAGACGGAACGCCTCTTCCGGGAGCGTGTCCGCCCTTCGGTGCCCCGGTGAACCGTCTCTCTCGCTTCCTCGTTCTTGTGGGCCCCCGGGGGTCGGGGAAGACCACACTGGGCCATGCGTTGGCCCGGGTCCTCGACGTTCCGGTCTACGACACCGACCGCATGGTGGAGGAGAGCGCCGGCGAACCCCTCTCCCGGCTCTGGGAGCGGGAGGGGGAGGAGGCTTTCCGGATCTTTGAGTCCGGGGCCCTCGAGGCCCTGTCCCGCCTTCCTCCGGGGGTTGTCTCAACCGGCGGGGGGATCGTCCTGCGCCCCGAGAATCGGGCCGCACTCCGGCGTCTGGGATTTGTCCTCTATCTCCATGTTCCCGAGGAGCAGCTGGTGGCCCGGCTTGTCGCGAGCTCTGACCGGCGTCCGCGCCTTCGCGATGGGATCCCCCTTGCCGACGAGATCCGGCAGGTGAGCGCCGAGCGGGACCCCCTCTACCGGGAGGTCGCCGACCATACCCTCCCCTCCGGGGGGCTCTCCATCGGTCTGACGGTCGAGGAGATCCTCTCCGTCCTCAGACGTGTCTCTCCACCGATCGGGGAGATCGCATGAGGGAGATTGCCGTTGCCTCCTCCGGGGGCGACTACCGTATCGTCATCGCTCCGGGGCTTGTCTCATCTCTTGGAGAGCGACTCAGGGAAATGTTTCCCGGACTCTCCCGTATCGGGATCGTTTCTAACCCTGTCGTATGGGGGTTCCACGGGGAGGAGATCCTCCGGATCCTTTCCGGGGCGGGCCTTGAGAGCATCGTGGCCCTCCATCCGGATGGCGAGCCGTCCAAAACCATGGGAAGCGTCCTGGCCCTTCTCGACCGCTTTATCGGGGCGCGATGGGAGCGGCGGGACCCCCTTCTTGTCGTAGGGGGCGGGGTAACGGGAGATATGGGCGGACTTGCCGCCGCTCTGCTCCTTCGGGGTGTGCCGCTCGTCCATCTTCCGACCTCTGTGGTGGCCCAGGTAGACTCGGCGATCGGCGGGAAGACGGGGGTGGACCACCCTCTGGGAAAGAACCTGATTGGGGTCTTCAATCCTCCCCGGGCGGTGCTCTCCGACCCGGAGCTTCTGCGAACCCTCCCCGCAAGCCAGCGGAGGGCCGGGGTCGGGGAGATCCTCAAGTACGCCCTGATCGGGGATGGAGCCCTCCTTGCGCTCCTGTCGGAGCGGATTGAGGAGCTTGTCGCCGACACCTTTTCTTCCGGCCTCTGGGAGGAGGTCATCGGTCTTGCGAGCGCCGACAAGGCCGGCATTGTCTCACGCGACGAGCGGGAATCGGGGGAACGGATGCTTCTGAACTTCGGCCACACCTTTGGCCATGCCCTCGAGGGGGCTCTGGGTTTTTCGGGGATGCTCCACGGGGAGGCGGTGGCGCTTGGCATGCTTTCGGCGGCGAGGATCTCCGAGTCCCTGGGCGTTGCGGCCCCTGCCACATTCGAGAGGATCCGGCGTCTTGTGGCGCGGGCCGCCCTTCCCGTCTCCTGGCCGGAGGAGATCACCTTCGACCGGATTGCTCCCTACCTCCTTCGCGACAAGAAGGCAAGCCGGGGGGTCGTCGCCCTGGTTCTTCCGGAGGAGCCCGGACGGGTCCGGATCGTCCGAGACTACGATCCCGACATTCTTTCCCGGGGGGTCTTCTCGTGACGCCTTCGAAACAACCGTCCCCCACATCCGCCGAGATGGCCCGGGAGCTCAAGCTTCTCAAGGGGCTTCTCCGCATCTCCATCTCGGTCGACAGCCTCTCCGTCCTTCTCGACAACGCTGTCCGGCTCCTCCTTGAGATCCTTCCTGCCGACGGCGTCTTTATCTATCTCCGGGAGGAGGATGCTCCGGTCCTGATTCTCCAGGCGACCTCCCGCTACCTTCCCGACCTTGTCGGCAAGTTCTCGATCCGCTTAGGCGAAGGGCTGACCGGGTGGGTCGCCGCGGAGGAGAGCCCCGTCATCGTCTCTTCCCGCGCTTACGAGGATCCCCGGGCCAAGCTCTTCCAGATGCTCCCGGAGGATCGATACGAGGCCTTCCTCTCCCTTCCCCTCCGGGGCCGGGACAGCCTTGTGGGTGTGATCAATCTCCACTTTCGGGAGAGTTTTTCCCCAAAAGACAGCGATATCGAGCTACTGACCCTCCTCTCCCAGGAGATGGGGTTCATGATCCGGCACATCCAGCTCTTCGAGGAGGCCCAGAAGAAGGCACGGCAGATCGAGGCTCTCTCCCAGGTCAGCCAGTCGATCACCTCGAGCCGCTATCTCGAGGAGATCCTCCACCTTATCGTGACCGTCACCGCCGAGATGACAAACTCCACCCTCTGCTCCATCATGATCTACGATCCAGAGAAGGGGCTTGTTGTCCGGGCGACCCAGACCCTCTCCGACGACTACCGGAAGAAGCCTCCCCTGAAGGTGGGGGAGAGCATCGCAGGGGTTGTCTTCGGGGAGCGCCGGGCCATCGCAGTCGAGAACGTCCTGAAGGATCCCCGCTACACCTCCCGGGATCTGGCCAAGAAGGAGAATCTCGTCTCCATGCTCTCCGTTCCCATGATGATCAAGGACCGGGCCATCGGCGTAGTCAACGTCTATACAAGCCATCTCCACCACTTTACGAAGGACGAGGTCAAGGTGCTCCAGTCGGTCGCCAATCAGGCGGCCATCGCCTGGGAGAACACCGCCCTCTTCGAGCGGACCGTGGCTATGGAGGAGGCGCTGGAGAGCCGCAAGAGGATCGACCGCGCCAAGGGGATCCTCATGAAAAAACATCGGATCGCGGAGGAGGAGGCCTACCGGCTCCTCCAGAAGAAGAGCATGAACATGCGGAAATCGATGCGGGAGATCGCCGATGCCGTCCTTCTGGCCCACGACCTGAAGGTCGACTAGGCGTCGGGGGTTGCCGGGAGGCTTCCCCCGGGGGGAGCAAATCTTCTCAAGGAGCAGTGATGGATAAGGGATTGATGACGGTCGGGGCGGTTCTCGTCGGGATCGGGGCGGCTCTGGGACTTCTCCTGGCAGGGCTCGAGGTGGCCCGGAAGGAGTTCCCGAGGGCGCTGGGATTTCTTCATCCGACCCTGGCCATGGCAGGGCTCCTTATGTTGATTGCCCGATTCTTCATCAGGGGAGGGGCCCACTGGCTGGATATCGGCCTCCTTCTTCTCGTCGGGGCTGCGGTGGCGGGCCTTCTCCTGCTTGTCCGCGGCTTCGGGGGAAGGGGAATGATTCGTTCGGTGACGCTTCTTCACGGGGTCCTGGGCCTTTTGGGGCTGGGGTTCGTTCTCTACGAGATCGCGCACCGAGCGGCGTGATGACGATCCCCGACGAGGAAAGGGGCAAGGGCTCTTCCGGGAGGAGATCCTTCTTCGCACAGGCCGCCTCGGCCTTCGGCGATCGATGGGGACAGTCTCGTCGTACCGCTTTTGCGGGAGGAGTTCTCGCACTGACGCTCGTCCTGTTCGGGGGAGGGGGTCTGGCCTCTGCCGCCCGGCTTGCACAGATCTACCCGGACCTTGCGGTCGACCCCGGAAGCCGCCGCTACGACTATCCAAAGGCCCAGGCCGAGGCGGACAGGCTTCTCATGACACTTCGGCATCTTTCTGGGTATGACTGCCTCTCCCACGTCTTCTTTTCCCTGAAGAGGATCCGGGGAGGGGGACGCGGAGCGAAGTCAGCCCCCCGTCCCAACGAGTCCTTCGACCTGAGGATCCACTTTTCCCCTCTGTCAGTCTTGGTCCGGATGCATTACCCCCGGAAGGGGGCATCCGTCCACTACCGCTCTGCCGAGGGGGTCGCAGTCGTCCGCCCGATCGGGTTTCTTCCGCTCTCCCTCTCGCTCTCTCCGAAAAGTTCCCTCATTACCTCGCGATTTGGGCACACGATCGACCATGCCGATTTTCTGAGCTACGAACGCCGGCTCCTTCGGCCGGCCTGTCTTACCCACTCCTGTCTTTATCTTGGATCGGGCCGTTTCGCAGGAAGGCCGGTCGGGATCCTGGGGATCGCTCCCGACCAGCTCGAGGCGCGGCCGGTCTTTGGACGGATGTGGCTCCTGCTCGACCGGAAGAACGCCTTTCCTCTCTCGGTGGCGACCGAAGGCCCCGACGGAGGCTTCTGGGAGCGTGTCGACTACCTCCGGTGCCAGCTCTTTCCTGCAGGAGAAAAAAAAAGACCGGGATCCCCTTGATGGGGGAGGGGAAATGAACTATCCTTCTGAGAGCTAAAGCGTTCCATCCTCATCATCGTAGAGGACGTTTTCGTGTGGATTTCCTGGGGGGTCCCTTCCCTTGAAAAAAAGGCTGTCTGTCGATATTCGTCAGGGCGCATCTCCCGATCTTCCCCTTTTTTCGGGGAGAAGATTGCGTGGTGATTTCTGTTATTTTTTGAGGACGTTTTCCGTTGCTCTTTAATGCCCACCCCTTCTCCGGGGCCCTTCTTCCCTCCGTCCTCTCCCCCCAGAAAGATCTCGATACTCTCTCCCAGGTCGTGGGCCCGCATATTCTTCTTTTTCATGACCGGCGGGGGCTTGTCCTTTTTCCCCCTGTGACGAAAACTCTCTGGCCGGAGGCCGACTTCGGAAGAACTCTCGAGAGCTTTCGCCTCTTTACCGAGGACGGGGTGGTTCCGGCGGAGAGGCTCCACCTGGAAAAGTTCTGGAAGGATCTCCCGCAGCGGGAAGGGACCTCCTCCGACAGGTTTGTCATCAAGACCGGCCGGATACGCCAGGTCACCATGCTGGGGTTGCATGTGATTCGGACCGACTGGGGACACCTTCTGATCGTCGTCCCCGGAGAGAACCCCCGGGAGATCGATGGGCGCCTCTCAGACTGTCGCCGAGGGCTCTCCTCATCCATTCTGGAGACTTTGGGGGGCTATGTCGAGGATTCGGACCGGGAGTCGCTGGTGGGATCGTTGCTCTCATTCATGCCGGAGGAGTTCGCTCCGATAGCAGTCTTCGAACGGACGGTGCCAGGGTCGCAGGACGGATGGCGTTCGGGCTATCGCCTCTTCTACCGAAAGCGCGGGGGGGAGTGGCAGCGGGATGCGGTGATCCTGGGGGAGTCAGAGGCAGTGCCCGGGAAGGATGTTCGCATGGGGGGGAAGGTCGTGGACGGAGAGGTGGCGATCAGCTTCTCCGTCTATGTGGGCGGGGTCCGCTCCCTGGGAAATCTCTCGCTTCCCGTATCAAAGATGCAGGAGGCCGGGCTCTCGCGTCTCAACCTCTTTTTGCACGACGCCTCCGAGACGCTCTGCCGGAAGGCCCGGGAGACAGTTCTTTCCGAGTTCGCCTACTCCCGCCATCTCGGGCGGGGAGGGTTCCGGCTCGAGACGATCGAGGAGATCGCCCGGGAGATCTCGCCGGAAGACTATCGGAAGACTCCCGTTCTTCCTCTCTGGTTCGGCACCGACCGCGATCCGGTGCCCCTTCTCAAAAAACTCGACCATGCCCGCTACACGACGGACATCCTCTTTGTGGACGAAAGTCTCCGGTCGGGGTGCCTTCTTTTGAAAAACGTGAGTTTGGACAAGGCCTCCTTCGTCAGGGAAAAGCTCCTCCGGGAAGGGACGGTGGCGATCGACCCTCCCGAGCCGCTGGGAGAGTATCTCGACAACCGGTAGCGAGAATGCTAAGGCTTTCCCTTTTCTTCCTTCTTTCCTCCTCCTTTTTTCCGATTCGACTCCATCGAGACCCTGATGATTGTCTTGAGATTGCCCCTGACGTTGAAGTCTCCCGTGACCTCGAGCTCCCGGGGCGAGAGAAGCGTGACAAGATCGCGGTAAACCCTGTTGACGACGGCCTCGTGAGAGATGCGCCTGTCCCGGAAGGCGTTCAGGTAGAGCTTGAGGGAGCGGAGCTCCACAATGGATTTGTCCGGAACGTAGTCGATCGCAATAGTCGCAAAGTCCGGATATCCCGACCGGGGGCAGAGGCAGGTAAACTCCGGGTAGGAGAGGTGGATGCGGTATGTCTGCTCCGTCTCCGGGTTCGGCCAGCCTTCGAGGCGATTGTCTTCGATGGCGCGGGTGCCGTAAGAGGGTTCCGGGGCTGGGGGGGAGGATTTTTTTCGTGGCGGCAAGGGGGATCCTTTCTTTTTTACGACAGGTTACGGAGAAGGGGGAAGGCAGACCGTCCGACGCGACCCTGGCATCTCACTCTGGGTTCGGTTTTTTGAGACAAATGTCGATCATGATATCTCATGATGGTATCACAGGACGAGCCGGGGAGGCTTTCGGACTTTTGCAATCGGGTGAGCGACAAATTTTAGGACTTCCCACCAGTCAATGCTCTTCAAAAATTGGGCTTATCAAAGCACTGACGAATAATACTTTTCGCGCTATGGTAAATGCGCTGGACATTTCCATGGGATTTTGTTATGGATAGAAGGATAGTTAGAAAACTTCCCCCTATCCATAAGGAGAGTTCCATGAGCCTTCGAAAAAGACCCCAGGCAGACCCGCAAATGACAAATGCCGATAACGCACAGGAGACTCTTCTCGAGATGAAGTCGGCCTTGCTTCGGCAGATTCAGGAGGCTCCGGACGGATCCGATGAAAAGA
>Ga0078972_1003287_pt1 | contig 49087 bp, 51 predicted proteins | sample YelNatPaOPGAMG01_FD_67568 | JGI IMG/M metagenome (GOLD analysis project Ga0078972, IMG submission 67568) | Hot spring thermophilic microbial communities from Obsidian Pool, Yellowstone National Park, USA - OP-RAMG-01 (SPADES assembly) (version 2) | ecosystem: Environmental > Aquatic > Thermal... | reverse complement strand
AGAGGGTCCGTACAATCACGCTGGGCCATTTTTTTGTTCCTCCGTGTTTACGGTACCAGATTAAACCGACCACTGGCGCAATTACAAAAACAAGAAATACGCCACCGATATAAGGAAGAAGCCTTAATAACATTTCTGACGGTGCAACGGGTCGTCCTCCGTACAAAGGATTAGCCAGAGATATAGATTGAGCCCTGGCTCCATTTGTAAATATTAGAGAAAGCAAGACGCCTAAAACTGAACTCTTTAATCCCTTTAATTTTTTTGAAATTCTACTCGTTGGTTTTTTGTACATATTTATTTTCCCCTTTTTTTATTTTGATATGACCTTTCTTGATTAATTAAATTGTAGTTGCACAATGTTAATTTATTATCAACAAAATTCCATAAATGTAGACTATTACCTTCACAAAATTCCCACCAAGAACAATTTTTGCAATCACCGCATTTGCGCCAATTTCTATCACGAAATAACTCATATTTGTTGCTCCAAATTTCAGAAAATCTATCTTGTCTTACATTACCCTGTCTAGTATATTCTCTGGGTAAAATAGGACAAGCAGCTATATCTCCATTATAGAGTATACTTCCCACACTGATGCCGGCCCAACAATAAAATAGTTGATCTCTCACTTCGCCCTCATATTCTAAACCTAAAAAACCTTCATCAGAAAAACTAACTTCTGGTTTATTCTTTTTTTTCTTGCGTTTATCTTTAATATATTTTAACAAATAAAATAATTGTTGACCATCCAAAAAAAGCTTAGAATTACCTTTTGCTCTGCCTATAGGAGAAATAGTAAATATTCGCCATTTATCTACTCCTAAATTATTACATAATTGATAAATTTCTTCTAATTCATTAAAGTTGTTCTGGTTAATGCAAGAAATAACTTCAACTATATTAAAACTTTTAGAAGATACTAGTAACTTAATTCCGTTAATAGTTTTCTTAAAAGCATCCTTGTTGTTCCTAAGCCAATTATGATTTTTTTCTAAACCATCCAAACTTACAGAAATTGTGGACATTTTTGCTTTCTGCATTTGGCTAACAATTTCAGGAGTAATTAAAGTGCCGTTGGTTACCATTCCCCAAGAAAAACCTAGTTCATTAGCATATCTCATTACTTCAAAAATATCTCTTCTTAGAAGCGGTTCTCCGCCCGTTACTGCTATCATTATCTGTTTCGGATTAAAATCCTCAGCAATAGTACGAAAAACATTTTTTATTTCCTCGGTAGTAAGTTCATCATTATTAATTCTTTCCGGGCCGCAAGAACTTCCGCAATGCTGACAAGCAAGATTACACCTCAGGGAACATTCCCAAAAAAGATAAGTAAGCGGATGTTTTTTTCGCTGAATTTCGCAATACTTCTGCCATAACTTTAATTTACCTGTTTTAAATAAGTTTTTCATAGGGTTGGGTTTTATAAATACATTATTATCAAACTTCCAATAATTTTACTAACAGATTCGACAGCTCTGTCCACCAACCACGAAAAATTTGAAAAACCTGAAAGTCAAATCTTGGAGCGGGATACGAGAATCGAACTCGCGTCTCTTGCTTGGGAAGCAAGCGTACTGCCACTGTACTAATCCCGCAAATCAGCGTCAAGCCGCTTCTAATATTCGCATAAACCCGCATTAATCCGCTTCTATTTTATGACAACTCCTCCGTTTTTCCACTCAAAATTCGACAACAAAATAATCACTTTTGCTTTTGATTTTACCTCCTTTAGATAGTCGTCAAAATTTTTATTCTCCAATAGTAATCTACTATTAAGAATTTCTTCTTCTGCTTGAGGTTTTAAAATTTTTTCTTTAAATTCGTTCAAAGATAAATTGTAAAGAGTTTTAACTTCTTTTTCAATATCTTTTCCTTTTAGAGATTCTTCAATTTTGTTTTCAACCATTTTTTTGAGTTCATTATTTTTTAATCGGTTCTCTAATTCCTGATGAATTAAAGTATTTTCAATTAGTTTATCTAAAACCGCGCGTCTAATTTCTTGTTGCACTTCTGAAGATTCAATAACCGGGACTTGATTTCTATCATAAGTTTCTAAAAGTCTTTGATAATAAAAAATGGCCGTAGCATAATCTGTTTTAAAAGATTTCAAACTAATTGGTCGCCAATTAACAAAAGCAATCGGATAAAATTGACCTATAATAACAATGGCTATGACAATAACAATGACAGAAGATATTAAAATAAGAATTCTTTTTTTGTTCATAGTTATTTTTATGAGCCGCTTGATGTCATTGCGAGCCGGCGTTAGCCGGCGAAGCAATCTTACGTTAATGTTGTCATTGCGAGGGCTTTAGCCCGAAGCAATCTTACAATAGTGTAAATGAGATTGCCACGGGGACTACGCCCCCTCGCAATGACAAATACATACGTCATTGCGAGCCCTCTACTCTTGTCATTGCGAGCGAAGCGAAGCAATCTTACATTAATGTATGGGGTTGCCGCGGGGACTGCGTCCCCTCGCAATGACATGATTGCCGCGTCGGGCTTACGCCCTCCTCGCAATGACAAAGTGGGTAGTAGTCATTGCGACATCCCGCTTGTCATTGTGAGGCTGCGCCGGCAGCCGAAGCAATCTTACATTAATATAACACTAATGTAAGATCGCCACGGCCTGACGGCCTCGCGATGACAATAAAGCTAGTCATTGCGAGCGAAGTGAAGCAATCTTACATTGAGATTGCCACGGAGACTTTGTCTCCTCGCAATGACAGACCGTTGTCCAATTGATTGGACAGTTTAAAGTTGGCTTACTGATTACTTATTATTTTTTCTTACTTATTATTTAATAATTTTTTTACTTTTTATTTTATAATTTTTTACTTCTCCATAAATTTTACTATCATAACTTACGATCGTAATTTATAATAGTAAATTGTGAATTTGAAATTAAACCTACAAGATTTAATTTCAGAATTTAATTTCAGGAATGTTTAATTTCATAAATCGGGCTTCATCAAACCTTCGATCCACTCAACTGGATTAAATTTTATGGCACAATAATCATCATCTTTTCATTAGGTTTCTTGTAATTAAATTTTGCCTTCAACTCTTTTTCTAAGTTTTCCGGATGAGAAAAGTATTCAATTTCTGATTGAATATCTACATTTTCTTTTAAAAGCGCTTGAAGTCGCCTGTTTAAATTATCTAAATCAGCCCTTAATTGATTACGTTCTTTAATTAAAAAATACAACTCAGTAATAACAAGCATTAAAATAACGCTTAAAATTATAATAATTAAAACCCTCATCACTCTTTATAATAATCAATAATTTTATTTTAGCAAATCTTTAAATATTTCTTTGGGCACTCTTATTTCTTTTGCCATTTGCAGAAGCTTCTTTTTTCCTCGTTTTTGTTTTTGCCAAAGTTTCATTTTCCGTGTTCTATCGCCGCCGTATAAATAGCCGGTCACATCTTTTTTAAGAGCAGGGATTGTTTCTCGCGCAATCACTCTTCCATCACAAATCGCCTGAATGGCTTGACTAAATTGTTGACGAGGTAAAATTTCTTTTAATTTTTCTACCATTTGTCTGGCAGTTTTCTCAATTTTATCTTCGGGAATAATACGACTTAATCCAGGAATAAAATTGCCAGCCACTTTAATATCTAATCTTTTAACATTAGCTTCTTGATAATCAACAATTTCATAACTAAACGAAGCAAAACCAGAGGAAACAGATTTAAGACGGTCGTTAAAATCAGCAATAAGCTCCGCTAAGGGCATAAGCGCAGAAATAATAACTTTCTCGGCTTGAATATCTGTTGTTATATTATTGAACCTAAATGATTCTTTAAGTTTTAAAATATCTCCTAAGTTTTTAAAAGGAGCGATAATAGTTACTTTGGCAATTGGTTCTAAAACTTTACTATAGTTATCTGGAAAGTCATTTGGGTTTTCTACTTCTATCCAATTGCCGTTTATTAGTTTTACTTTATAAGAAACAGTTGGGAAACTGGTTATTACTCTTACATTAAATTCTTGTTCTAATCGTTGAGCCACTATTTCAAAATGCAACTTCCCCAAAAAACCTCCCTGAAATCCCCTGCCCAATACTTCACTATTGATAGGCGTAATTGAAAAAGAAGAATCGTTGAGTCGCAATTTATAAAGAGATGTTTTTAATTCATCATAATCATTGCTGTCTTCTGGATAAAGTGAAACAAAAACAACTGGCTTTGGTCTTTGAAAACCTTCTAAAATTTTCTCGCCAATTGTATCCCCTACCTGCACACTATCGGGATCTTTAATACCGGTGGCAATATAACCAATCTCTCCCGGCAAAAGAATATCTTCTTTTTGTAATTCTGGCCGGAAAAAACCTACTTCTTTAATTTTAAATTCTCTATTTGCCCCTAAAAGCTTCGTTTCATCGCCAGATTTAAAACTTCCTCCAAAAACACGAACAAAAGCAATCACTCCTTTATGCTCATCGTAGAGAGAACTAAAAATTAAAGCGGCTGAAGAATTAATATTTTTAGGCGGCGGCACTTTTTCTATAATTGTTTGCAGTAGATCAGAAACTCCCTCTCCGGTTTTGGCGGAAATTTTTAAAATTTCGTCAGTTTTAACATTTAAGAGACGGCTGAGTTCTTGTAATGAATTTTCTATTTGTTCTTGAGAGGCAATGTCAATTTTATTAATAGCGCCAATAACTTTTAAGCCGGCTTTTTGGGCGGATTCTAAATTGGCTAATGTTTGAGCCTGAATTCCTTGAGTAGCATCAACCAACAAAACCGCACCCTCAACTGCTTTTAAAGCGCGAGAAACTTCGTAAGAAAAATCGCTATGTCCTGGAGTATCGATCAGGTTGAGGATATAATCCTCAACCTGCGCAGATTCACGCAGATTATTACGCTGATTCCCGCTGATATATCTGCGTAAATCCGCGTTGGTATCCGCGTTAATCCGCGTAGAATGCGCGTAGCGCATTCTGACTGGTGCCATTTTTATAGTGATGCCCCGCTCTCTTTCCAGCTCTAACTGATCAAGATATTGCGGCTTCAGTTGATGTTTTTGAACTGTAGCCGTTAACTCCAAAAAACGATCCGCCAAAGTTGATTTCCCATGATCAATATGACTAATAATAGTAAAATTTCTGATATTGTTATTTAGTGGTTTCATAATATATAATTATACATATGTTGCCTGAACCTATCAAAAAATTTATTGAAATTTTTTCTGTTTTGCCAGGAATTGGGGTTCGCCAAGCGACACGGATAGCCTTCAAATTAATAAATAGCGGCCAGAATAAAATAGAAGAAACAGCGAAAGCAGTTAACGATTTGCGTCATCTTAAAATTTGTTCGGAATGCTTCTTTGTTTATTCGCCTATCAGCGTCAATCAGCGTACTCATCAGCGTAAATCTGCCTCTACTTTATGTGATATTTGTAGCAATCCTAACCGTCAACAAAATATTATTGCGATTGTAGAAAAAGAAACTGATTTAATCTCGATCGAGCGAACGAAAAAATTTAAAGGACGCTATTTGGTTTTAGGTGAATTAACTAAAACTGGTGTTTTAGAAAGTGTTCAAAAATTAAGATTAAATCATTTAAAAAACTGGATTAAAAAGGAATTGGGCCAAGCCGAAGAAATTATTATTGCTATTAACCCAACCACTTATGGCGATTTAAACGCTTCAATAATCGCCAAAGAGCTTTCCGGTTTTGCGAAAAAAATAACCCGCTTGGGCCGTGGTATACCAACAGGCGGAGAAATTGAATTTGCTGATGAGGAAACATTATCTTCGGCTCTGGAACGCCGAAGTTAGATATTTATGGATACTTATTGATACTTGTATCTATTTAATATCCGTTATTTGTACTTCCGTAAATGGTTGCCTATGTCCTTTTTTCTTGCGATAACGGGTTTTTGAATGATATTTGAAAACAATTTTCTTTTTCTCTCTTCCTTGTTTTAAAATTTTAGCTTCTACTTTAGCGCCCTCAATATAAGGAGCGCCAATTTTTACTTCTAACGCAGATTCTCGCGGATGACTACGCAGATTCTCGCGGATATTATCTGCGTTTATCTGCGTATCTAATCTGCGATTATCGGCTATTAATAAAACTTTATCAAAATTTAAATTAGCGCCTAATTCGCCTTCAATTTTTTCTATTTTTAATTTTTGCCCGGGAGAAACTTTATATTGCTTCCCTCCGGTTTCAATAACAGCAAAAGTCATATAAGTATGCTAATCTACGCTAATTATACGCAAAATTTGTATATCATTCGCAAACATTCGCATATATATCAGCATGCGATCAGTTTACGTTAATAATAACCGATATTACAACTAAAATCAAGATGCTAATTAACAAACAACCAAAAACAAAAATATAAGAGAGAAAACGTTCGCGGTTATAAAGAAAGTTAGATAAAAATAAATTAATCAAAATCATTACCAAAGTAGATAATAATATCCCGAAAACATCCCAACGACTACCCAAAAAATCAATACCATTATATTCATTAAAATGAATAATTATTGGCGCGGGCGTTGAACCAAGCGCTAAATAAAAAATTATCGCGGCCAAAAACAAAACCAAAAGACTAATTATGGCTATCACGCGGAGATATTTATCTTTAATGAGATTGGAAAATAGCATATACTAATCATATCTTATTCTTAAAAATTTTCAAAAAATTGTATAAATTGAAGAAAAAATTTTAACTTTATCGATCAAGCAAAATCTACTACAAAAATATTCTAACATTCTATAGAATGTTAGAATATCTGCTTAAACGGACTTAAAATAATATTTGATGACTGACTATATATACAAATTTGCGCCCCCAACCGGAGTCGAACCGGTGTTTGATGGCTGAGAACCATCTGTCCTAAGCCACTAGACGATAGGGGCATTTAATTAACGATGACAATGACTATTGACTATGACTTTTAATAATTGTCATCGTCATGGTCATCGTCATTGTAATTTGATTTCCTCTACCACTTTCTCCAATCCCATAGCTCTTGAGGCTTTTACTAAAATTAAATCGCCTGGTTTTATTAGATTTTGAACTACTAAACCTGCTTCAGCCGTAGTATCAAAACTTAAAATTTTTTTCTCATCTAAACCGGAATTTTTCGCCTCTTCGGCAATAAATTTTGCCCGCGGACCAACTGTTATTAAAATATCAACTATCGAGACGGTAAGCCGACCAATGGATTCATGGGCTTCAATAGAGTATTTGCCAAGTTCTAACATATCTCCTAACACAGCAATTTTTCTTTTAGCTGGCAGGTCGCGTAATGTATTAAGCGCTTCCTCCATAGAAATGGGTGAAGCATTATAAGTGTCATTAATAATATAAGTGTCTTTGATGCCGCGAATTAAATTCATTCTGTTTTTTGGGGATTGATAATTATTTGAAAGAGCTTCAGAAATCTCCACTAAATTTAAATCAAAAATCAAACCAACGCAAGCGGCCGCAGCCGCTGCATAAGCCTGGGCTTTACCAAAAACATTTCTTAAAACCACTGGCACGACGCTGCCAGCATATTCAAGTTTAAAAGAAATCCCCCCCAACGCAGATTCTCGCAGATTATTACGCAGATTTTCGCTGATATTGTCTGCGTTTATCGGCGCATGAAGGCGATTTTCAAAACTAGTGATTCTTAAATCCGCTCCCTCAGCGAAGCCAAAAGTAATTACCCGCGCCCGAGTTCGCTCTCGCATTTCCATTACGATTTCATTATCAAAATTTAAAACCGCAAAACCATTAGCCGGCAAAGATTCTATTAATTTTGATTTTTCCTTAGCCACTGCTTCTGGACCGCTAAAAAATTCCACATGAACCGGAATTTCACCAACTGTGGTCACAACGCCAATCTGTGGTCGAGCGATTTTTAAAAGATATTTAATATCACCGGGCCGATCAGCGGCGTATTCTAAAATTAACACCCGTGGGTACGCAGATTTACGCAGAAATAAAACGCGGATTAACGCAGATACAATTACTTTAATCCAGAAGAATAGTTTCTTAATTCTTTTCTCGCCAGGTGGTGTATCGCGGCTAACCAGTTTTAATTCTTCTTCCGACCAATCTCCAAGAATGGTTAAAGGAATTCCTAATTCATTATTTAAATTACCTTTTGTTTTTCTAACACGGCGGTAGTTTTTAAGAACCGCATAAATCGCCTCTTTGGTTGATGTCTTTCCCACGCTGCCGGTAATACCGATAATTTTTGGCTTAAATCGCCAAACAGTAAGCCGAGCTAATTGCTTTAAAATTGATTTTAAAATTTTTAATAAGAATTTAGGCATAATCTAAATTAGATAGAAGCGAATCGTCGCGAAAGACTACGCAAATCTTCGCGAATATTCGCGTTGATATTCGCAGTTTTTTTGCTTCTATAGCTTGTGTATATCAACAGTCAGAGGTCAGTAGTTATTAATTATTGTCTGTCATTGCGAGCGACCGAATGGAGTGTGGCAATCTAAAAATTACATTAATGTAAGATTGCTTCGCTTCGCTCGCAATGACAATCAATCAGAAGTCAGTAGTCAGAAGTCAGCAGTCAGTAGTCAGAGTTCACATCTTGTCCGGTGCGATATTATAGTAATTTAAAATAAACTGTGCCAATTCACGGAATGCCGGCACTACGGTTTGACCAGCCAAAGGACTGCCTTTCGGTTTATTTAATTTTATTAAAATTACAAATTTGGGATTAAAAGCCGGAGCAAAGCCGACATAAGTGTTAATCACATCATCTGTGTATCCTTTACCGCCAAATCTTGGCACAAAAGCGGTTCCAGTTTTTCCGGCAACTGAATAATTAGGAATGACGGCAAGTTTATTTTTTTCTACAGCCGAAACCATCATTTGGGTAATTTGTTTGGCGGTTTCTATAGAAATAACTCTTCTAACAACTTGCGGTTTTTCGTCAGCCAAAATTATTGGTTTCATTAAATTGCCACCATTGGCAATAGCTGAAATAGCGCTAATTAATTCGATAGGCGTCACCGCCACCCCTTGGCCAAAAGAAGCGGTAGCAAAATCAATCTCTCGTCCATTTTTAAGACTATTAATATTCCCTCTTACCTCGCCGGGTAAAGCAATATTTGTTAATTCACTAAATCCAAATTTGATTAAATAATTATAAAAAATATCTGGACCAGTTTTTCTTTGGGCAAAAACGGCACCAGTATTAATAGATTGCTCAATCACTCCTGTCATTGTTTGAAGTCCATGAGCTTTTAGGTCCCAGTTTTTAATTGTTTTACCGTTTAAAGTAATCGAACCAGTGTCAATATAAGTAGTTTCCGGCGTAATCTTCCCGCTATCAATACCAGCAGCCATCGTAATTAATTTAAAAACAGAGCCTGGCTCATAAATAGATTGAACCACAGGATTTAAAAAAGTTGAAATTTCGAATTTTGAATAATTGTTGGGATCGAAATTAGGAAAACTGCCCATCGCCAGAATTTTACCAGTTTGCGGTTCTTGCACAATAACTGAACCACCAGTGGCTTGATACTGCTCAATTAGTTTTTTAAGAATTTCTTCGGCTTGGGCTTGAATATTGCGGTCAATAGTTAAAATTAAATTTTTCCCCGGTTCAGGTTGAATCACCCTACCTTCTTTTACCTGACCCGGTCTACCAGAAAGAATTTCATTAAAACTTAATTCCAACCCATAAACTCCTTTTTCTGTCTCGCTGTCTGAACTGACAAAACCCAACAGATGACTAGCTAAATCGCCAAAAGGATAAAAACGCAAAAGATGATCGCTAATATAAATGCCTTTAAGATTTAAATCCTTTATTTGATTGATTTGTTCAGGTGTGGCTTTTTCAATTAATAATTCATAAAGGTCATTTGGCTTAGACAATTTTCTCTTTAATTCTTCAACCGGAATATTAACAATTTTCGATAACTGACTATAGTCATAGTTATTTTCATTGTAAATTTCTTTAGGAACAGCGAAAACCATCGGGTATTCTTTATTTAAAGCTGCTGGAATAAGATTATTATTTCTATCAACAAAATAAATATTACCTCGTGGTGCCTTAAAAGTACCGCTAGCCCTTTCCTGATTTTCTGCTTTAGTTAAAAAATAAACCCTTTTCTCAATTTGAAGATTATAAATATGAAAAATTAAAAGTAGATATAAAATACCAAATAGAAAAAATAAAGTTTTAATCCGCCATTGCATAATGACTCCTGACTATTAACAATGACTATTGACTACAACTTTTTTGTCAAAAGTCAGTGGTCAAAAGTCAATAGTTTCTTTTTAACGTACTCTGGGTTTTTATCTAAAATTAATGATTGACTATCTATTGACGACTTTAGATTTTCAACGTCGATAATACTATAAAGTTTATTTTTTAATTCCGCATTCGTTACCTCCGCCTCATCAAGGCTAATTTTTTGTTTTTTAATTTCGTGTCGTAAATCAACTAATTGGTTATAAAGAAACATTCCCCACAAAGCAACACTAATTAAAACAAGAATTAAAACTGAGATTATAAAATTTGATTTATAATTATTTTTATTTGGTTGAATGATGGTCATATTCGCTGCTGCTCAAAATAAAAAATTAAAAATAAAATATAAAAAATTTAAGTATTTTTTGTTTTGGATTTATTATTTTTTATATTTTATTTTTTATTTAATTATAATGGCTCTTAATTTTGCCGACCTTGATCTGGGATTATTTTTAATTTCCTCTAATGTTGGTCTCATTGGTTTCCCGATACCGCGAGAAACCGAAATTTTTCCCCCGAAATTAGTTAAAATTACCGCCTTTTTTTGATTTTTTAATTCCCGAAAATAATTTTTAACTAACCGATCTTCTAGAGAGTGGTAAGAAATAATTGCTGCTCGACCGCCTGGTTTTAAAATCTCAACCAGACTTTTCAGCAATTTTTCTAAATTGCCCAACTCATTATTGACATAAATTCGCAAGGCCTGAAAAACGCGCGTCGCCGGATGAATAGTATAACCTTTAACCTTTGACCTTTGACAATGACGATGACGATAAGGAATAGCGTTTTTAATGATTTCAACCAATTCAAAGGTGGTTTTGATCGGCTTTATTTTTCTTTCTTCGACAATTTTATTAGCAATCTGGCGCGCATATCTTTCCTCTCCATATTTCCTAAGGAATAGCGTTTTTAATGATTTCAACCAATTCAAAGGTGGTTTTGATCGGCTTTATTTTTCTTTCTTCGACAATTTTATTAGCAATCTGGCGCGCATATCTTTCCTCTCCATATTTCCAAAAAATATCCGCCAACTCTTTTTCGCTGCGGTTATTTATAATAGTAGCCGCTGATTGACACTGATAAGGATGCTGATTTACGCTGATATTTTCTGTGTTAGTCTGCGTATCGTCTGCGTTGGTCTGCGTATTATATCTCATATCCAATGGTTCATTTCTTAAAAAACTAAATCCCCTACCCGACCGCTCTAATTGATCCGAAGACATTCCTAAATCAATAATTAATCCATCGGCTTTCGGTAATTTGTATTTTTCTAAAATTTCCGGCAAATCAGCGTAATTGCCATTAATCCAAAAAATTTGGAATTTGGAATTTGGAATTTGGAATTTGGCTTCAATTTTTCTTTTGGTTTCCTCTAAAATATTTTTATCCCAATCAACCGCCAGCAACCAACCACTTGGCATCATTTTTTCTAAAATTGCCGCCGCGTGACCTCCACCACCAACTGTCCCATCAATGAAAAATTCGTCTGGTCGCGGGCTTAAAATTTCTATTACTTCTTTTAAAAGAACAGGTTTGTGCATCGCACAAATTTACAATGACTTATGAATATGACTATGACTTGTCATTGTCATTGTCATTGGTCATAGTTGTTATATCCCCAACTCTCCTAATTTTTCCGCAATTTCATCAGAAGCGCTTTCTGTCTTTGTCTTGTATTGTTTCCAGCTTTCACTATCCCAAATTTCAATACGATTATATAAACCAGCCACCACCGCTTGTTTTTTTAATCCCGCGTACTCTCTTAAATAATCAGGAATCAAAATCCGACCTTGTTTATCTAATTCCACATCCACGGCGCCGGCCAACATTAATCTAACAAAAGCCCGAGAATTCGCTTGGGCTAATGGCAAAGCAATTAATTTCTGCGCTAAAATTTCCCAATCTTTGTTAGTAAAAACAAAAAGGCAATGATCTAAACCGCGCGTAACAATTGCGCCGCTAGTTAGTTTCTGCCGAAACTTAGCCGGTATTGCTACCCTACCTTTGGAATCTAAATTATGTGTATATTCTCCTATAAACATATAAACATAGACGTTGATTTATACGGATTTAAACTGATTTATGCTGATAAAAATTTATATTATTGCCCCAATTTTTTTATCTCTTATCCGATATCTTTTCGTAGTGAGTATTGCGGAGTCAAAAGAATTAAGTGGGATAATTAAGCCGATATTTTGCTCCGAAACCCCACAGAGTGGAGCAAGTTGTTTGAGAAAACTGTCTCGCAGGCCGAGCGGGCATGGTCCGATCACTCAATGAGTTGAGTGCTCGGGAGCGAGGCCGAGAGCAAGCGCAAATTCCTCGCTGGGGAATTTGATAGCGTGTTTTCGAAAACAACTTGCGGAACAAAGTTATCCCCCACTTTTGGCACTTATCCCCAAAGTTATCCACATTTCCCCACTTAAGTTAATTTTCTCTATTTTACATATTAAAGTCAACACCTGAATTAAAGCTTTTTAATAACTTAAAAATCCTTTATTTAAGCCACTTTTTAAATTTTTATGTCTAATTTTATACACAAATTATTAACAGCGCGAATTTAAAAATAAAAACCCGCTGTTTTCACAGTGGTTTTTTTGTGCGCCCTGTAGGGATCGAACCTACAACCTTTGCAATGTGAGTGCAACGCTCTACCATTGAGCTAAGGGCGCCCTTATCTTATTTTAAAATTATAAAACAAAAAGCCGATAAATTCAATCGGCTTTCTTGTTAAAATAGAAATTAATTTTTTGATTTTCGATTTTCTATTTTCAATACCACTTTCGATTTTCAGTTAACGAATTTCTATTTCCGATCTTATTGTATCTCAACCACGGCTCCTACTTCCTCTAATTTTTTCTTCAACTCTTCTGCTTCTTCCTTCTTCACTCCCTGTTTCACTGGTTTAGGCGCTCCATCGACCAAATCTTTTGCTTCTTTTAATCCTAAACCAGTTGCTTCTTTAACAACTTTAATCACATTAATCTTCTGCTCGCCGGCTGATTTAAGAATCACATCAAAAGAAGTTTTTTCTTCAGCAGCTGCTCCGCCGGTAGCTGCCACACCACCTCCTGCTGCCACTGGCATCGCCGCTGAAACGCCAAATTTTTCCTCCAATGCCTTAACAAGCTCTGACAACTCTAAGGCTGTCAACTTCTCTATCTGTGAAATAATGTCATCATATTTGCTCATACCTTTAATTCTCAATTCTCAATTCTCAATTTTCAATGAATTTTCAATTAATAAATTTCAAATACGGAATAAACGGGTTTGATAATTAAATCATTTATTAATTGATTGATAATTGAAAATTGTAAATTGAAAATTTGACTAGCCGACCTTTTTGGCCCGTTCCTGAATAATATACATCAGCATTCTTATTGGCGCTGATAACACTCCAACTAATTGAGCCAACAAAACCTCTCTGCTTGGTAATTGCCCAATTTTTATTACAGTCTCAGCCTCTAAAAAATTTTTAGCCAATAAATCATAAGCGCCTAAAATTTTAAAACCCTTTTTTGCTAAATCTTTATCTTTATAAAATTTATAAACCGGGCCAGCAATTTCTGAAATATCTCTATCGCTAAAAATTATTCCTAATTGCGATTCAAATTGTTCTGGATTAAAATCAATACCATTTTTTTGAAGAATAATTCTCATTAATTTTTTCTTAATAACTTTAAGTTTGGCGTCAAAACCCTTTAACATCTTTCTCATTAAAAACAAATCCTCTACTCCTACTCCGCTAAAATCAACGAAAAATAAAAGCTTACTTTCTTTTAAAAGCGCTTCTCCTTCTTTTATTTGTTGATTTTTTTGCTCACGAGTTTTCATAATTTATAAATAAAATAAATAAATATTACCATTTTAACGCGAAACTACATAAATTCAAAATAAAATCTGCGACTTTAAGCCGCAGACAATAAAATAAGAATTAAAATAAATCCTCGGCAGGACCCATATTCTAATATGGGAAACTTAAACGCCTGCTGTCTGCGGACTTTTAATTAAGATAATCTATTAGCTATTAATTGTCAATAGGTAAAATGTTAATAATTTAAGCAACTGGCTCTAGTTCTTCTTTTTCGCTTTTCTTTTTCTTAATAAAGAAATGGTAAATCAATAAGCCGATTATTAATCCTAACAATAAATCAAACCACCAAGTCTTAAATAAACCGGCAAATGCGCTTAACACTAAAGCGAATAAAGATATACCTTCTTTAACAGTGGCCGTTAAATAAGCGCTGACAGTTTGGAATTTGTTATTAGCGTCGTTATATTCAAAAATAGCGGTAAAGATTAAAGAGGTGCCTTTGTCAACGCTTCTATTAATAATCATTTCTACATTAACCGAACTTTGACTTCTGGCCTCAACCCTACCTAAGTTAAATATTAAAAGATTGCCTTCACGAGAAGTATATGACGGATTAGAAGACACATAGCTTACTTCATTTGGCAAAATAATTTTTAAAACACTATTAGTAATTGGTTTACTACTAAGATTTCTATAAACGACAGTTAAATTCACTTTATCTCCAGCTTTTGGCGCAGGAGTGTCAAGAGAAGGAGCTAACTCTACAGGCCTTTCTCCACTAACTACTGTTTCACGGATTATCACTGTAGGTGATGGAGTTGTTGGTCGAGAAATAACAGAAGGTTGATAAATAATATTGCTACCTACAGTGGTAAAACTCAAAATATTGCCATAGGTGGTGCCATAACTGTTTTGTGCGACCGCGCGGTAATAATAAGTGGTGTTGGAAACAAGTCCGCTTAAAGCATAAGAATAATTATAATTATTATTACCCGCTCCCATTGGTTGAAGAATAGTTGTTCTTCCTAATGATGGAGTTGTTCCCCATTCAAACCAAGCATTAGTTAAAGCGCTATGAGGATTAACTAAACCATTAAGTAAAGCAGAATTTTGATAAATATAAGTTGCCTGTAAGGTCGTAACTGTTGGCGCCATCCCATTTATAATGACACTACCACTCGTGGTAAAACTCAAAATATTGCCATAGGTGGTGCCATAACTGTTTTGGCCGACCATTCGGTAATAATAAGTGGTGTTGGGTTGAAGATTAGCAAGTGAATAAGAAACATTAACTGAGGAATTGCCACTGCCGACTGATTGATAACCAACGGTATAACCCAATGATTGGCTGGTGCCATATTCAAACCAAACATAGGTGTAAGAGTTGTTGGGGTTAACCGAACCATTAAGGGTGGCAGAGTTTTGGGAGATTGAACTGGCAGAATAAGTTGAAACCGTGGGTGCGGCACCAGAAGGAGTATTGCCAACCCGAGCCCAAAAAACAACACTTCCCTGCGTTGCCCAACCAGGAGCAATATTGCCAATATTTAATCCATTAGAAGTAAAAAGTTCTGAGCCGTCCTGTCCATAAGGAAGAGGCGTAGAATTAGAGGTTGACTGATTAGGATACCATCTCACAGAACCAGGCACAAAGGTTAAGGTTTGATTAGAAGATAAATTCACAGTCGCGCTTCCTGAAACTGTCGGCGCGTTTGATGCCCAAAGATAAGCAGTCGCGGTGTGATAGGTGGCGCTATTTGAAGGCAAATTTACTCTGATTCTTGTCTGATTAGCGGTTTCATTAGAAGTATTGTGATAATAAATAGCAAAACTAACTATATCTCCTGGGTCCGCTGAAACCGAGGTCTGCCAACAATTTGAACAATTAGGATTGCGGGTATAATTAGTCACTCTTAAAGTAGCAAAATCTTGCGGACTATTATTAAAAGTAGCGGCCAAAGCAAAAAATGATGGATATAAAATTCCAACCAATAAAAAAGCGGTTATTAAATAAGTTTTGATTTTGTTATTTTTTTTATTCATATTTTTTATAAAATTATTATTTTTATTTGATTCTTTAAATTTTTAATTATCTATTCTAAAATTTTTCTTATTTTATCATATAAATAAAAATTTGTCAATAAGAAAAACTTTAGAATAGAGGGGAAGCAAAAATTGCTTCCCCGAGAAATCAAGGCAAGGGGTTTACCGGCCCCGGCCCCGGCGGACCAGGGGGTGGGTTGACTGGTCCACCGGGTGGTGACGGTGGTGCCGGTGGTGACGGTGGTAACGGTGGTGACGGTGGTGGCGGTCCGGGTGGTGGATTGACCGGGCCGCCGCCATGGCGGCCATGATGGTAGGACGGCCGGCTAAGATAACCGGCGAACCCACCAATTAACCCCGCTGCCGCCTTACAGCGGGGGTCGCTCTTGGGATCGAACGGATCCCAAATTCCCAAAAGCGACAGGCCGACGCCGACCACGGCCACTACTGGCTGGTGCGCAGCCAGGCCATAGGCAAGGCCGGCTGCGCCAAGCCCCGTGGAAAGTGTCCCAAGGCCTAAACAAACGACCTCGGGGGAATGTGACGCTGGAGCTAGCGCAGGAGTTGGCGCTGGTGGTACCGGCGCAGGTGCGGCTACTGGCGCTGGTGCAGGCGCAGACGCTGGTGCAGGTGTCGGGGCTGGTGCAGGAGCTGGCGCTTCGGCGGGTTGAATTTGCGCCGCGGGTGCGGGCGGCATCGTGTGAAAATAAATGTCATTGAGGACATCATTCCCACAACGTTTTATGAAAAGCGCCTTGTACCATTCGCCATCCTCATCCTTGCCCTTTGGTGGCTGTGATGGCACAGCCACGAATTGAGTGCCGGAAGAAACCCAGCCGCGATAAATCCGGCCGGATCCTCCTTTCATTACCACCCACAGGTCATGGGTGGAAACAAAAATTTTCGCTTCTGGAGGAATCTCCCTCCGAGTGTTTTCTGAATCCGCGCCGATACGGAGGTATTTTTTCCCATCCGCATCAGCATCCCCACTCCCAGCACTCCCAGTAGGTAGACACAATAAAAATAAAAAAAGAACAATCAACCAGTCTTTTCTCATCTCTTTTCTCATCTCAATCTCCTCCTTTCTTTCTAATTTTTTTATTTTTTCTCTTTTCCCCTTACCTCTATTTTTAAGAGCTGTTTATATTATATTAAAAAATAAAAAAATGTCAAGGGTTTACATAAGACCTTAACATTTTGGAAAATTTAGTAAATTGTCATTACGAGGTTATCTCTTCTGTTGTTGTAAGACGAGGTAATCTTACAATAATGTATGAGATTGCCGCGCTCCTTTCGGTCGCTCGCAATGACAAACAGGCAGTCATTGCGAGGGCTTTAGCCCGAAGCAATCTTACAATAAGGCAAGGTCGTCATTGCGAACGTAGTGAAGCAATCTTACATTGATGTATGAGGTTGCCGCGGGGATTGCGTCCCCTCGCAATGACATGATTGCTTCGTCGCCTTCGCCCTCCTCGCAATGACGAATAATATCTTCAGCACCTCGCGATGACCTAAAAAAAATTGCTTTATCGTCTATGACCTGCCTGCCGCAAACAAACTCCTCGCAATGACATTACTTTTTGGTTTATTTACTTGAACCAAATTTTAATAATGGTTGATTGTGATCGTAGATTATGTTTTTAATTTTATACGGAATAAAAATCCTGACCTAATCAAGGCCAGGATTTTTATAAAGATTAAACTAAAATTATCCGAAATAAGACTATTAATTATCTATCTTTTAATTCCTTTAGCAATTTTGCCTAATTCTTTTAAGTAACTTACCCTCTTTTTCAAAAATTCGTACAAACTTTCATTTTTTAATGTTTCGAGATTTAATTTTGTTCCAAATTTCTTATTATCCGCCTCTACTTCCTTCAAGATATTTTCTACCAAATCACGCAATCTTCCTCTCTCCTGAATCTCCCACCATTGAGGACTGCCATACTCTTGTGTAATCGTAGCGCCGGTAATATAATCGCGATCGCCAATAAAATCAGCGCTTAAGACATCGCTCACTTTGTGTGTCTTTAAAAAGTTTTCACTAAGAAAAGATGATTTTTCTACATCGATTTTTTGATATTTTTCTAACCAATTCTTGATATCTTCAAAACTAGTCGGCCTACTATTTTCAAACTGTGGTGCCGGCTCTTGAAGATGTTGCTCATCAATCTGCGGCTCCTGAAAAATTTGTTCGTCGATTTGAGGTTCTTGAGGAGCTTGCTCATCAATCTGCGGCTCCTGAGAAATTTGTTCGTCAATCTGAGGTTCTTGAGGAGCTTGCTCATCAATTTGGGACTCTTGGGAAATTTGCTCATCAATCTGCGATTCTAATACTCCTGATGGTTTTGGATGGAGAATTTGTTCTACTTTTTCATTGGTTAAGGCTTCGTGCGGATGCGCTTTAACCCAGTTTAAAATTTCCTGGTTATGACGCAAAATATTTTCCGTTTGCTGCGGAGTTAAATTGCCTGCCTTTTCAAATATTTTTTGTAATTCTTCGTTCTTTTCAAAAATACTGGAAAAATCAATTTTTTGACCGACTTTTAATTGATCGATGTCCGTTAAACCAAATTTTTCCGGATGAGCCGCCACTTTATCTTTAATCGCGTCAATCACATAAGTTTTTTGCGCCTCATTTAAACTATTAAATTTATCGCCAAAACGTTGTTCTAATTGTTTAGCGGCTATTTTCCAAATAGAATCGCCTTTTTGAACCTCGACTATATTTTCAATTGGCGGAGGAGATACTTTTGTTGCTTCTGGTTGCGCTCCTGCTAATGGTGATTTTGAATGTGATTCTATTGTGGCTGCTTCAGCCGGATGAACATCAATAATATTGAAAACATTTCGAATGGCTTTTCCTACTAAACCAGAACCAACTAAAACGCCGGCTGTTCCAGCCAAAACATATCTTCGTATTGCTTTTGCCTTTTTACCTTTTTCTAATTCAAAAATTTTGTCATCAAGTTGGGCGTTATTTTTTTCTAAAACATCTAAGATGCTTTTTTCAAATTCTTTAACAACCTGTTTCTCTTCTTTCTTTTCTTGACTTCTTTTAATCAATGCCTCTAAGCCCACGGCTGTCGCGGCGCCGCCAAACACTCTTTGAAACCACCGGCCGGTTATGACACCAGTGGCTAAAGCCGCGCCTGTCGCGCCACCAATAGCGCCTGCCGCTATACCACCAGAAAACAGTCCCGCTGAAATCAAAAGTTTATACCTTAACGGCATTTTTCTATATTTATCTACCGCATTTTTTACCACATTTTTAATTTTCTCAATTTTGCTCTCGCTTCTTTCTTGAAGCCTTAACTCTGTTTTCAAATCATAAAGACGATTTGCTTCTTTGGCGGTTGTTTCTATTAAAATCTCTTTAATTCTTTTATCTCTTTCTTTCTCAGGAAGTAATTTTGCTTTTTCTAAAAGTTCTTTTCTGTAATTTTTTAATGCCTCGCGGTAATCATTTTCAATCAAAGCAAGCTCCTGCGCCAACGCGAGATCGTCAATTATTTTTCCGGCAAGTTTTTGTTTTTCTAACTCTAATTCTTTCTTGGCAAATTCTCTTCTTTTATCGGCTAAAATCTCCTCAGCTGATTTTTCGATTGTTTTTTCTTCCTCTATTTTCGTTTGTTTTTCTTGCCCTTTTTTTTCTTTAGATCCATCTTGAGATTCTTTTTTGGTTTCTATTTCTTTTTTTAACAACTCACCCGCTTTTTCCACTGCAATCTCTCTAGCAGTTTTTAATTTATCGCTTTTTTCTAAACCCACCTTTTCCAAAGCAATCTCTTGGGCTGATTTTAATGGTTTATTTTCCATATTTTCAAAACTAAATTTTTCCATATTTATTATTTACAATAAATAATAATATTGTTTGCGATCTTTGCTGTAAGATTGCTTCGTCTGCCTTCGGCAGACTCGCAATGAGAGTCGTCTCATAAAAATACTTCTAATTTTTACTCGAACTATTATGACGTCCGACGTCGTAATATGCTTTATTCTTCCAGTGATTCTTTTAATCTATTAACCGTTTCTTTAAATTCGTTTTTGTAATCTTCCACGATTTTTGTCACCATTTGTTCATATCCGGGAATTTTTGAATTAAAAAATTCTTCAATTTCTTCTGGTGTGGCTGTTTCTTGAATTTTCTCAAACTCTTTTAGATCGTTCTCTGATAATTGTTCTAAAGAATTAACGAGGACGCGTTTTAAAATTACCTCTCCCATTTGCGCCAAAATTTCCGCCTGTGTGTCTTCAGGCAAATCTTGTAATCCTAACTCTTGAATAATATTTTGTTGCAACATGTCGCTTTGATAATTTAAATAATTAAATCCGCGACCTTTTGTCCGTTAATTGTTTGGTTTTTGATTATTGGTTATTAATGGCACAAAACTAAAGCCAAAATATTCTTTTTGATTATATTTATTTTTACTAATTTTATCGATCACAATCACGCTGTTTCCCACCGGCGCCACAATTCGACCGCCAATTTTTAATTGTCTCCGCCAATAAATGGGCACATCGCCTGTCGCGGCCGCGCCTGCTATTATTCTATCATAAGGCGCTTCTTTCCTATATCCCTTAGCGCCATCAGAATTAATAATTTCAACCATTCCTTTTTTAATAAAATTGTATTTAGATATATTTTTCTCTGATAATGCTACTAGATCAGGAATTCTTTCTAAGCCAATTACTCTGCCATTCTCTCCTACTAAATAAGCCAATAAGGCGGTCGTCCAACCACTACCAGAGCCAACATCTAAAATTTTTTCATTTGGCTTAGGTTCTAATAATTCTAACATAAAAGCCACCGTGAGCGGTTGAGAAATTGTCTGATTAAAACCAATCGGTAGTGGCGCATTCACATAGGCCTCATTTTTATATTCATCTAAAACAAAATCTAACCGGTCTATATTTTTAAATGCCTCAATAATGGCTGGCGTTTTTAAATAGCCGTCTGCTATTAAGGAATTAATTAAATTTTCGTATTCTGTTGACATAAATAGATTGTTTATATTATAATTATAAAAGAAAATTAAAATAAATTCTACAATAAAAGGAGGTGAAGAAAGTGAAGTGTCCAATTTGTGGATTTTGGTTTTGGGTTGAATTTTCTGATATCGAAAAAGAGCAAGGCGGAAAAAATGAGTATTGTCCGACTTGCAGATGGTTGCTGTGGATTCCTATAAGAGGAGACCCAATACCTATACCTATACCTGTTATCTGCACTAATGTTTTCTGTACCAATGTTTTGCTTAAAACAAATCAAAAGGAGGTAATATTATGCCTACAGAACAATGGTTAGTAAAATGGAAGAAGAATCGGAATAATCGAGGAAGAGAGATCGTTTTTTCGCAAAAAAAAGCGGTAGAGTTAGCGGAGCAAAAGAGGCAGGCTGGATTTAAAGTAAAATTAATGAAACTACCACGAAGTCATCCTCAATATGAATAATTATAGTTAAAAACCAAACAAATCACCCTCGCGCTAAACGGGAATATATATCTATTAATCAAAGTTAAAATCCCTTACAGTGCGAGGGTTTTTTTATTTTTAGAGGTTATCGTCTATAGAAATTTAAAGATTAATTTCAAGTATTAATTCACGATTTTTTGTGAGCCGAAATTGCGGGAGCTGAAGAATCGCCCAGCACATTTTTTGCGGGAGTGCCAAGACTCGAACTTGGATACCTGGTTTTGGAGACCAGAGTCCTACCATTGGACGACACTCCCATATAAACTAAATACACTAGTTTGGAGACAGCAGTTATACCATTTAACTAATCTCCATCAGCTAGGTCCTTTTTAACAAGATAAACAGAAGAAACTCCTTCTATTATTAAAATAAAAATAGATCAAGTTCTATCTTTTACTCTCTTTATGAAGAGTATGTTTCTTACACCACTTACAATATTTTTTAAATTCTAATTTTCGCTCTAATGCCTTTTTCTTGCGGGTGTAATAATTAACTCTCTTACATACAGAACATCTCATCCTTATTAAATTTTCTGAAAATTTTGATTTAGGCATAATGATATAAATTTTAATCGACCTATCTGCGAACGATAAAAAATTTTTTTTAAATTTTTGTGGGCACTGTAGGAATCGAACCTACGACCTTTACTATGTCAAAGTAACGTTCTACCACTGAACTAAGTGCCCCTATTTATTCGGAGCCAACGGCCGGAATTGAACCGGCGACCTACTCCTTACCATGGAGTTGCTCTACCGACTGAGCTACGTTGGCAAAAAATATAATATTAGTTACCGGAATATAACTTAAAGTTTCGCTCTGATAATTTTTAGCCGATGAGCCGAGAGTGGGATTTGAACCCACGACCTACTGTTTACAAAACAGTTGCTCTGCCACTGAGCTACCTCGGCATCTCTAACAAATCTTTTACAAAACCACTAATTTTTACCCGAAAAATAAAACAAAATATTACAACATCATTGAGGAACAACGGATTAATTAATAACAGACGGGCAAAAACGCTATAGTGCGCAGGGAGGGATTCGAACCCCCGCAGGCATATAGCCGCCTGATTTACAGTCAGGTGCGATTGGCCGCTCCGCCACCTGCGCGCAAAAATTTTTTGAATTAATTTTTTTATTATTTAGAAGATGTATTAGACTCTTCTTCTTTCTTTTTATCAAATAAACTCGGTTTCTCTCCGTTGTTTTTTTGAAGATTATTGTTTAATTTATATTTTTTAACTTTATCTAAATAATTAGTGGAGAAATTATCTAATTTTATTGATAATAATTTTAATTTTCTCAACAACTTCTCAACAAAATTATTAAAGAAAGCGTCAATTTTTTCCATTGGCAAGGAATTAACTAATTGGTCAAATTTACTTTTGGACTTAATCGTCATTTCAGTAGATTCATCGCCAATTCGAGGCACCGCCCGAGCCATTAAATAAATCATTGTCCCCAAACTCAACATTATAGTAATTTGAAGAATGAAGTTATACAAATTTGACTATGACTAATAACTATGACCTCTGACTACTGATTTCTGACTGCTAACCTCTGACCATTGACTTTCTTGTCAAAAGTCATTGTCAATAGTCATTGTAATTGTAATTATATCTCGTATCTACAAAATCTTTCTATTTGAATATTTTCTCCAAATTTAGCAATTGTTTGTTTGATTAACTCATCGATTGTTAATTTTTCGTCTTTAATATAAATTTGTTTCAATAAATCATTCACATCAGCCGGCGCCATCGCAGCAATTTGCATGGCTAAATTATGGGCTAATTCTTTAAATTCTTTTGACTTAGCCACAAAATCGGTTTCGCAACGAAGCTCTAATAAAACGCCCACTCGTTCATTATGAATATAAGATTCCAAAACGCCAGCGCCAGTGGTTCTTTCTTTTTTCTTTTGGGCTAAAACTTGTCCCCTTTCATGAATAATAGAGATTGCTTTATCAAAATCACCATTTGCCTCTTCTAAAGCCTTTTTACACTCCATCACTCCAGCGCCGCTTATTTCTCTAAGTTTTTGAATATCGTTTAACATATACCGCGAAATAGACGCAGAAAGTTAACGCGGAAACGACGCGAAACTTTTTGCGTCAGTTTTGCGTATCGTTTAGCGTCAGTTCTGCGCTTATTCTATTCATTATCCAATCAATACTTATTTTAGCATGATCATTTGCCGGAATGGGAAAATCAACCAAATCAGGATTATCGTCGCTATCCAAAATAGCGATAATAGGAATTTTTAATCTGCGGGCTTCTCTGACCGCGGTCGTATGACCTTTAAGCGATGGATCAATAACAAAAATCGCATTTGGTAGTTTTGTTAAATTTTCCAAGCCGGTAAACATTTTTTTCATCCGATGAATATTGCGATTAATCATTACTCTTTCTCGCTTAGTATATTTCTCAAACTCCCCTTTCTCCCAATCTGCTTGAATTTTTTTAAAATATTCAATCCTTTGAGAAATCACCTTAAAATTCGTCAACAGGCCTCCAATCCACTTTTCATTAATATAAGGAAAGTTAAATTTCTTAGCGAAATTTTCTTTCGCTTCTTTAGCGGCTGGCTGACTCGCCACTAATAAAATTAATTTTCCTTCTTTAATCTGCTGTCTTATAAATTCAACCGCCTGCTCTAATAATGATAATGTCTGCGAAATATCAATAATTTCAATTCCATTTCTGGTGGTATAAATATAAGGCTTAAACCGGGGCTGGGTTTTTGATTTTTTATGGCCATACATTAATCCAGATTTCATCATCTCTTTAAATATTTCAAGATCTTGTCGATTATCCTGAGAAAAATCTTCCGGTGTTAATTCTTCTTTTTCATCGTTTTTTATGTCTATTTTTTGTGGCTCTGTCATAGTTAAATTAAATACAATAATATCAAATCAAAATACCCATTTATGGGTTAATTAAATTATATTAAAAAGATAGTTGTTGTCAATTGTATAATATAGATCTTAGTATTTTGGAAAATTTAAGTAATCTTACCTTAATGTAAATTTTAAATTACTTCGTCGTCTCTAACTCCTCGCAATGACATGATTGCCGCGTCGGGCTTCGCCCTCCTCGCAATGACATTTTTCACCGTCATTGTGAGGCGGAGCCGAAGCAATCTTATTTTGATCTAAAATCGTCATTACAAGGCGAAGTAATCAATAGTCGTTGCCAGAAGTCAATAGTCAAAAGTCAATAGTCAACAGTTATATTTATGCTTTTCCCGCCATGCAACAATTTTTTTATGATCGCCAGATAATAAAACTTTCGGCACTTTATATTTTCTATTTTTAAAAATAAAAATTTCTGGCCGAGTATAAACAGGCACGCCAACGCCAAATCTTTTTTCTTCGATAGATTCTTTTTTGCCCAAGACACCGGGAATTTGTCGCGCGACAGCATCTATCAAAACCATGGCTGGTAGTTCTCCGCCAGTTAAGACATAAGGACCGATACTTAAATTTACAATTTTCAATTTACAATTTTCAATTACTTTTTTAACTCGTTCGTCTATTCCTTCGTAGCGACCACAAATTAAAATTAGATGATTGTAATTCTTGGCTAATTGAGCCGCCATTTTATTATTAAATTCTTTCCCTGTCGGCGTAAATAAGATAATTTTGATTTTTTTGAATTTTGAACTTGGAATTTGTTTAGAATTTAGAATTTTGAATTTTGAATTTAAAATTGAAACGATTGCCTTAATAATTGGTTCGGCTCGTATCACCATTCCCGGTCCCCCACCATAAGGTCTATCGTCAACTTTTTTGTGTTTATCTTTTGTAAAATCGCGGAGATTATGAATTTTAATTTGAATTAATTTTTTCGCCTGAGCACGTTTTAAAATCGACTCATTAAGATAAGAGTTAAAAATATTGGGGAAAATGGTGATAATATCAAAACGCATGTTCGCTTTGCGAACACACTAATTACCACTAATAGGAACACGAAAGACCACGAATAGATTAGTGGTGCTTAGTGTTTTTATTCGTGGTACTTAGTGTATTAATGTCATTATAAACTAAAAACCCCGCCTTTTCCAAGCGAGGTCTTTAGAGTTGTTTTTCTATAAATTATAACTTCAAATCTTCAACCGCTTTATCAACCGAACTTTGCGTTTGTCTGCTCGCTCCCTCCGGCTCAATCACTTTAAGATTCACTCTGGCATTATTTTTAATGCCGACAATCCTTAAAAGTGAACGGATAGCCTGAGCCGTCGAACCCCTCCTACCAATAATCTGACCCATATCCATCGGATTAACTTTTAATGTAAGAAGAACTCCCATCTCATCTACCTTGCGATCAATTTTAACATCCTCTGGATGATCAACAAGTGATTTAACGAGGAATTCAAGAAATTGTTCGTCTTTAGCTGCCATACTTTTTTACGGCAAATCGCTAATCACAAAGCGCTAATCGTTTATTTAATACGATTTGTCTCCCTTCGGTTTCCATACGGGAGATGTCCCGTAAGGGCAGAGACCTCCCGGAGGGAGGCGATAAGCACTTTGCGCTTTGCAGTATTATTCTTTATTCTCATTCGACCTTTTTTTGCTGTGCTTCGGTCTCTTCGGACCGTTTATCAATCCTGATTTCACTAATAGATTATAAACTGTATCAGTAGGTTGAGCGCCATTTTTTAACCAATACTCTACTCTGTCTTTTTTAATAGAATAATTTTTTGTTAATGGATTCAGCCAGCCAATATCCTCAACATAACCACCACCCAATTTTGATCGCTTTTCAGCAATAATAATCCGGAATGATGGTTGATGCTTTTTGCCAATTCTTTTTAATTTAATTGCAAGCATGGTATAAATTAGTATATTAGCATTACATCTACTTGTCAAGTTTTAACGATAAAACCTTCGAGGTGCCGTCTTCAGACATTGTAATACCATACAAAACATCTGCCACCTCCATAACTGATCGATTATGGGTAACAATAATAAATTGAGTTTTTTTAGAAAATTCTCTAACAAGATTGGCAAATCTTTTAGAATTATTTTCGTCTAAAGCGGCATCAACTTCATCTAAAACCAAAAACGGCGGCGGACTAATTGAAATTAAAGCGAAGAGAGCGGCGATGGAAACCAGGCTTCGTTCACCGCCGGAAAGCATCTCTAAGGTGGTGATTTTTTTCTTGGGCAAACTTAAATCAATATCAACTCCAACAGATTCTTCTCCTTCGTCATCTTTATTGCTATTATCATTCTTCTCGGATTGTTCGCCATTATCAGTAATAAGGGTCTCCTCGTTATTTTTGTTTTTTGTTTTTTGATTTTTGATTTTGAGTTTTGCAAACCCTCCGCCAAACATTAAGCGGAAAAATTTATTAAATTCTTCATTAATCAATTTTAAAGAGTTATTAAATTCAAAATGGATTTTTTCGGTTAAATCTTTAATTAAAATCTTCAAATCAACCATTGCCTTCTCTAAATCTTTCGATTGATTATTTAAAAAATTATAATGATTTTCCACCTCTTGGGCTTCCTTAATTAAAGATTCATCAATCTCGCCAATCGCGGCTAATTCAGCTCTAAGTTTAAACATTCTTTTTTCCATCTCATCTAAATCAACGCTGGAAAGTTGTAGGTTGTAGGTTGTTGGTTGTAGGTTGTTAGTTGTTGGTTGTAGGTTACTTATCGTTTTTCCTATTTGTCTTAATTGATGCGTTAATTCTTGAAATTTTAAATTTAGCCTTTCCTCTTCAAATAGAAATTTATTTCTTTCTTCTTCTAAGCTTCTTAATTCTTTTCTTTTTGCGTCCACTAACTCAAAGGTTGTTTGAAATTTTTTATTAAACTCTTCTAAACTATTAGCAATTGCCATCTCTTTTTCTTGTAATTTTTCTAATTCTTTCTCGATGTGATCAAATTTTGATTGTAAATTATTTTTAAGATGATTAATTTCTGCCAATTCCTCATTTTGTTTTAAAGATTCTGTTTTAGGATTTAAAAATTCATCAATCTCTATAAGTAATTTATTGATTATCTTTTTAAAGTTTTCAAAATCTGTTTCTTCTAAATTTTTTTTAAGCGTTTGTTTGATTTTATGAACAAGTTTAATTAAGTCTTCAGGTTTAAAAATCTGCGCTTGATTTTCTTTTTGAGAAACCGCCAAAAATTCTAATTTTGCCTCCAAACGACCAAGTTCTTTTTGAATTTGAAAACGTTCTGATAAAAGTTGATTTTGTTGATTTTTAATCTCTTTAATTTTCTGCTGTCCGCCCTTTGGTTCATTTTCAATTTTTTTAATTTCTTCTTCTAAAATTTTTAATTCTTTCTCGCGCGCCGTAATTTGCTCTTTAAGTGATTTTAAAATGGGTTCAATTTTTAAACGATTAGTATTTATCTCATTTAATTTATAAGAAAAATAATTATTTTCTAATTCCTCTAATTCTTTTTCAATATCTAATCTTTTCAACCATTTATTTGTCTGACGCTTCAACATTTTCAAACGAGGCATTACCTCGCTCATCATTGCTTTTACTTTTTCTAAATTAAATGAAGTGTTTTTTAATTTTTTTTCCGCCTCAACTTTTTTAACCTGAAACTCTCTTAAACCCAAAATTTCTTCAATCATAATCCTCCGTTCCTGAGGAGAGGCCTTAACAAAAATATCGCTATTGCCTTGATTAACAATAGACAAACCCTTAGTACCTAAACGCGCCCGATTAAAAAAATCAATCACATCTTTAAGTCGCGCCTCCGCTTTATTAAGAAAATATTGCGAAACACCATCTCGGCCCACTCTTCTTATAATTGAAACCTCCTTAAAATCAACCGGGAAAAAACCAGAATTATTATCAAAATGAATCCCGGCTTGAGCCAAACTCATTCTTGGTTTTTTGGGGGTACCATTAAAAATTAAGTCTTCAGATTTAGCGCCTCTTAAATTTTTTGCCTCACGCTCTCCCAAAAGCCAACGAATGGCGTCAATAATATTTGACTTACCGCTCCCATTGGGCCCGACAATCGCGGTAATGCCTTGAGGAAATTCCAAAACCGTCTTTGAAGCAAAAGACTTAAAACCAATGAGTTCAAGAGATTTGAGAAACAATTTTAAAGATGACTATATGACTATAACAATGACAATTATTTTTAATATTAATTTGTCTTTGTCATTGTCATCGTCATTGTCATTGTATAATTTTCAGGGCATTTTTCGCCGCTTCAATTTCCGACTCCTGTTTTGAATATCCTTCGCCTTCAGCAATTAATTTATCACCAAAAAAGACTCCTGTTTTAAATATCTTTTTATGATCAGGACCCCATTCTTCAAGCACTTTATATGAAGGGGTTATTTTCAATTTTTCCTGAATAATTTCTTGAAGATAACTTTTGGGATCCTTATAGAGACCAGCCTCAATAATTTGCTTTAAATAAGGATTAATTAAAAATTTTTTAATAATCCGTTCAACCTCTTTAATACCTGAATCTAAATAAATCGCGCCAATAACCGCTTCCATGGCATTAGCCAAAATTACCTTTCTTGCCCGACCAGTATCTTTGGCTTCGCCGCGAGATAATAAAATAAATTCCTCTAAACCTAAATCCTTAGCCACCTCAGCCATTATTTGATAATTAACCAACGCGGCCCGAAAACTTGTTAATTGTCCCTCTGGATAATTTGGGAATTTGTTAAAAAGAATTTCCGTGACCACCAATTCTAAAACCGCATCGCCCAAAAATTCTAATCGCTCATTATGAGGAAGTTTCCAAGAAGGATTTTCATTAAGATAAGAACGATGGGTAAGGGCCTCTTTAAGGAGATCTTTGTTTCTAAAATTTATTCCGAGTTTTTGCTCTAGCTTAGCTAAATCTAAAATCACATTTTGTAAATTACTCTAATTAACCTAATTATTCTAATTGACCTAAATAAATCCCAAGCCCCAACGCCTAAATTTTAGAATAATTAGAAATTAGACTAATTAGAATAATTTTTATAATTACACTCTTCTCACCTTCGGTGGTCTAGGACCATTATGAGGGATAGGTGTGACATCTTTAATTGATAAAATATTAAATTTTTGCTGGGCCAAAGCTCTAATTGCAGAATCACGGCCCGCGCCGACACCTTTAACAATAATTTCTATATTAGACAATCCAACTTTCCTTAATTTTTCACTAATCACCGCTACCACCTTAGAAGAAGCAAATGGCGTTGCTTTTTTAGGACCAGAAAATCCAAGCGAACCAGACGAAGCCCAAGCAATAACATTGCCGGCTCTATCGGTCGCCGTAATAATTGTATTATTATAACTCGCATTAATATAAACACGCCCGGTTTCTATTTTTTTACTGCCGGCACCTTTAATAGCCGCCGCCTTACCCATCGTCGCTTCTAATTTTTCTTTTTCTTTCAACAATTCTTCTTCTGTTTTTTCTATAATTTTTTTCTTACCCATACATATTGGCTAAGCGCTTATTGCTTAGCGCGAAGCGTTTTATTTTATACGATTCGCGATTTGCGCTTTGCGATTTGCGCTTTGTAAACTTACTTCAATTCTATTTTTCTTTTTCCGCTACCAACGGTTCTTCTCACATTTCCTCTTATGGTTCGGGAATTAGTCTTTGTTCTCTGCCCTCTAGTAGGCAATCTTTTTAAATGTCTAATACCACGATAACATTGAATTTCTTTAAGGCGATTGATATTTTGTTTAACCAGCTGACGCAACTCACCTTCAATTTTGTAATTCTTTTCAATTATTTCTTTAATTCTGTTAATTTCATCGGCGGTTAAATCTTTTGCTTTTTTATTTAAATCTATGTTTGCAGAGTGCAAAATTTTATTGGCTAACGAACGACCAATACCGTAAATATAAGTCAACGCAATTTCAATGCGTTTATTATCGGGAATATTTATACCAATGAGTCGCATTGACTGCTGACTGCTGACTGCTGACTGCTGACAACAAAAAAATTTGTCAGAAGTCATTGTCAGAAGTCATTGTAATTGTTACCCTTGTCTCTGTTTATGTTTTGGATTTTTTTTACAAATCACATAGACACGACTTTTCCGTCGGATAATTTTACAGGATTTACAAATTTTTTTAACTGAAGAACGTACCTTCATAATTTATCTATTATAATTTATCTATCTTTCTTTTAGCAAAGCTGCTTTTCTATATTCTCTATATTTTATCTATTATTAAAGAGAAAGATAGAGAAAAAATAGAGAAAGATTGATTTGGGCTCGCGAAATTGATCTATAATCTTCTAACAATTCTTCCTCTTTTTCTATCTTCACTTAATTCTACCAGTACCCTATCCCCTGGCAAGATTTTAATAAAATTTAATCTCATCTTTCCGGAAGGATGAGCAAGAACCTCTTCGGTATCAGAGATTTTCACTCTAAAGGTAACCGAGGGCAAGGCTTCTATAACAATTCCTTCGACCGGCTTTTCTTTCTTTTTGTTCGACATTTTAAAAATATTAATTAATTTCTAAAATAAAGTCAAATCTTTGTAAATGATCTCATCGGCAGTCGGTGGTCATTGTCATTCGTTGATTTATAAAAATTTGCTTAAGAAAAACAGTATCAGTCCCAAACCAGAACACACAGCGGAAATAATCCAGAATCGCATCGTTATTTGACTTTCTGGCCAACCAATCGCTTCTAAATGATGATGGATCGGAGCGGACAAAAATATTTTTTTACCTCTTATTTTTTTAGAAAGTAATTGTAAAATAACCGAACCTGATTCTATTACTAAAACAAAAGCAATAATAGGTAAGAATAAAACTGAGTTAGTTAAGAAAGCGATCACCGCTAAAGTAACCGTGAGCCCCATAATACCGGTTTCACCCATATAAAATTTTGCCGGATGAATATTAAACCAAAGATAGGTTATTAGAGCGCCGATAATAATCGTAATTAAAACAACCAAATCATACAGGCCTTTAGCGTAAGCAATGATTCCAAAACTGGCAAAAATAGGCATCAAAACACCAGCCGCTAATCCATCTAAACCATCAACCACTCCTCCTGAAAAAGTCGCCAAAACAACAATAATAAAAATCAAGAAATATAAACCATCAATTTCTAAATTACCATAAAATGGAATATAAATACTACGCCATTCAAGTTTATAATAAAACCACCAAGCGCCAATAAGAGCGATTAGAAAAATTAACGCTAATCTCACTTTAAATCTTATACCACCGCCTATATATTTACCTTTATTAAAAATTACCATCAAATCGTCAATCAATCCTAAAATCGAGGCAGAAACTAAAGCAAAAAGCGGCAGCCATGTCTGTGAACGAGAAAGAAAATTTATTTTAACTGCTAAATCAGGAGGTAAAAATTTAGAAACAAAATAAGTAAAAATCGTGACAACCAAAACCGTGCCCCAGATAAGAATGCCGCCCATTCGCGGAGTCGAAATCTCTTTTTGCGCGTGAAATTTTGTAAAAACTGGCGTTTTTTCGCCACCTAAGGTTTCTTCGCGGGGCTTCTTTTTCCAGCATTTATATTTATATAAAAACCGAATCAAAATTGGCGCCAAGGCAATCGCTATGGCAAAAGATATAATAAAAAAACTTAAAATTTTTACAATAAGAAAAACGTGGGTAAGATAAATAGTAAATTGACCTTTGACCACTAACTTTTGACCGTTGACAATAGTCAATTTTTATGTCAATAGTCATTGTCAATAGTCATTGTCAGTATTATTTGCAATTCTTAACCAAATTCTTTAATTTCTCTGTTTCCTGAAAAGAATCATCAGCGCCAAGCACAACGCTCAATACTTTTCTGCCATTAATTTCAAAAATACTAATCAAATTACGACCTGCTTCATCAATATAGCCGGTTTTTCCGCCAATAAAATCTGGTTCTCCGGCAAATCTATTTACCGTCAGTATCTTTCTCTTTCTACCGCTTTTTAATTCTAATATCTCTACTTCTTTTTGACGAGAAATTTCTAAAATTTCCGGATGCTTAAAATAAATATAGGTCATTAATTTAGCCAAATCATTAGCCGTTGATTGATTAATAAAAGAAAGGCCAGTGGGTTCTAAATAAGTGGTGGAGAACATCTTGAGTTCAGCCGCCTTTTTCTGCATTTCATTAATAAAATCTCTTTCGCCCGGTAAACTCAACTCAGTTGAGTTACGGGGTTCGCTGAAACTTTCAGCAATCGCCATAGCCGCATCATTGCTTGAAGCCATAAGCATTGCTTTAATTAAATCCTGTAGTTTAAAAACCTCATCCACCTGAAATTCACCCGCTACGCCTTCGGTATTAACAGCCTTTTCTGTTAAAGTTATCTTTTGATCTAAATCCATTTTCTCTATGGCCACAACCGCGGTCATTAATTTAGTAATAGAAGCAATAGGCCAACGTTTGTCAGCGTTAAATTCAAAAATAGTTTCATCTGAATCTGATGGATTATCCATTAAATACTTAATTAATATCACCCTACTTTTAAAATCTGAAAAATCGGATTGATTTAATTGACAGACAGGATTTGATAAAAAATTAACTTTATTTAGTTTTGCTTCTGAAGTTAGAACGCTCGCCGGAGAGTAGAACTGATGAAAATTATTATTTAAATTACTATCTTCATCTTTAAATTTCCAAAATAAAATTTCTTTAATCGCTAATAAATTTTGATTAAAATCTTTAGCCAAAAAAGCTAACTGCTGATTAGCAGAATGGGCTTTTTTAACGAGGGCATCAGAAAAATCATTTAAAAAAATAGTAAAATCATTATCTTTTTTTATTTCCTTAACCTCTGTTGATTGAATGTTTTCTTTAACAGATTCCCTAAAAGAAAAGCTACTGCCGCTAATTAAAATAGAGATTAAAATAACTAAAGAAAGAAATAGGGCTTGAAAACGCATCATAAATGACAATGACTATGACTTTTGACCATGACTTTAATTGTCATTGTTATTTGTCATCGTCATTGTTTTAAACTTTTCATACTCCGGTAAATCTTCTATTTTTGATAATCCTAAATATCTTAACAAATTAAAACTTACTTGGTAAAGATAGATGTTGGGTTTTTGTGGATTAGGAAAACGTTCAATCAGGCCCCGAATTAATAAATTTCTTAAAATAAAACTGGAATTAACGCCGCGATAATAATCAATCTCTGCCCGAGAAAGCGGTCCTAAATAGGCGATTAAAGAAAGCGTTTCCAATGAAGCGGGTGTTAGGTTTTCTTTAATCTCCTCTTTTATAAAATTCTCTAAAAGCGGGGCGAATTTTGGTTTAGTTGTTAACTGTACCCGATCGTCAGAAAAAATCAGATATAATCCCCTATCTTCATTTTGGTAGCGATGTTGGAGTTCTTCCAGGGCTTTTTTTATATCACTTTCTTTAATTTCTGTTTTATCTCCTATCAAGCATACGTCTGCTTTTGATCCGTGTGAGTCCGCGTTTGGTCCGCGTTGTTTCAAAATTTTAGCAATCTTCTTGATTTCCATCGGCTCGCCATAAACGAAAAGGATTGCTTCAATTGCTCCCATGATATTTTGCTTATCTAAATCTTTGATACCAGCCATATTTTTATAGAGAAACAGAAATAGAAGCAGAACTACGCCGATGAGTACGCAGAACTACGCTGATGATTATAGAAGCAGAACAACGCGGATGAGTACGCGGAAATACGCTGATATATAATTTCATTCGGCGTTTAATCAACGTACTCATCAGCGACTTATCTGCTTCTATAAGTTAATAATCAGCGTACTTATCAGCGTCAATCAGCTTCTACTTTTGTAATCATTATACTCTCAAATTTTTGTTTTTGTTCAACTCTAATAAGTTGATTGGCTAAAAGATGAAGCACGGCTAAAAATAAAACCACAATTTCCGAACGGGTCTTTCCGTCCATTAATTCATTAAAATTAACCTTTCCGCTTAAATCCGCATACTTTCTGGGTGAGTCCGCGTTAAGTCCGCGTGAGCCCGCGTTAAGTCGTTTTAAAATCTCTTCTATTTTTTCTTCTAAACTAATCAGCGAAGTTTTAATCACCCCGCTTTCTAACACTTCTTTGATATTTTCAAAAATTTTATTAATTGCTTTATACAATTCTTCAATTTTAATATTTTCTGCCGGATAAAAAAAGATAGATTGGCTCTGTCTAGGATTGAACAAATTAGAGAATAGTGGCCGCGCATAAGAAAGATTATTTTGTTCCCAAAGTTTTTTAAAATAAGTTATGGCTGGTTTAAATTGCTGATAAAAATGAAGACGATATTGTAAATCTTTAATATCCTTTTCCTCATCCTCTGTCAAACGCAAATTAGGCAAAAGAGATTTAGATTTAATAAGAAGTAATTGACTAGCGATAACTATAAAATCCGCTAATAAACGCGCCATAGGCACGGACTCAGGCGTACTGAACACGGACTTATACGGACCCATTTCTGTATCTGTCCGTGTCTTGTCCGTATCTGTCCGTGTGGTGTCCGTGTTAGTCAGTGTTTGTATATAACTCAGAAAATCAGCCGTTACCTCAGCTAAGCTTAGTTCGGTAATTTCCAATTTTTTCTCTTCAATTAATTCTAAAAGTTTTTCGATGGGTCCAGAAAATTGCTCAAGTTTAAGTTCGTACATATTTTTTATCCGCGTTAATCCGCGTCTTTATCCGCGTTAATCCGCGTCTTAAATAGAAATTCCATCGGGTCAAAATATCCATATTTTTGTGGATAATCAGGCGTATCACCATAATAAATTCCTTCCCCTTCTGGATTTTCTAAAACCGCTGCTTTTTTAATTTCAAAATGAAGATGAATGTCGTAGGGAGCTTGACTTTGACAACCGTCTTCTCCGACACGCCAATAATTTTGACAACCATAACCGCTATTACCCACTCTGCCAATTATTTCTCCTTTCTTTATTATATCACCTTCTTTTAATTCTGGTTTAATTGAATCAAGATGAGCGTATAAAGAATATATTTTTGATTCTGATCTGCGTTTATCTGCGTTTTTATCTGCGTCTATCTGCGTTTGTATTAAATGTTCAATAATAACTGTATTCCCTAAACCATGATCATTTCCATCATTTAATTGAATTTTTGCTATTTTGCCGTCATCGATGGCATAAACTGATTGTTGTGGGTTGTAGGTTGTTGGTTGTTGGTTATTGATTATGGGCGCAAAATCAACTCCGGTATGCTGATAATAATCAAGTTTTAAGTTAGATGTACCACTATAACGCCAAAAAACCCTGTAAGGATTATTGAAACGTTGTCTAATCCAAAAATTCTCTATATCCACCGGTGGATGGAATTCTTTTTTAATTTCTAAATCATCAAAGGTTTTATAAACCACAATTTGATCGCCGGTTTTTAATAAATCGTAAATTTCTTTGGCGATATCATTATCAAAACGCAAACAACCGCCGGTAAAACGAGAAGACACTGCCTCGCCGTTCAGATAATAAGGAATGCCGTGAATGAAAAAATCTTCATAAAATTGAACGGCGTAAGGCATTATTACCGGAAAAAGTGAAGAAAGATGTTTTTCGTGTTTCACTCCCGCTCGAAAATAACCAGTCGGCGCCTGATACCATTTATTCTCAGGCGATTGATAAAGCAAAGGAAAGGTCTTAATTAATTTTCCATCGTCATAGAAAAAGGCTTTATTCTTGGTTAAATCCACCTCAAGACCACGAAGCTCGGTGAGTTTTGGCTTCTCTTCTAACGCAGATTCACGCTGATTACTACGCTGATTTGCGCTGATATTGTCTGCGTTTATCTGCGTATAGTCTGCATTAATCTGCGTTTGATTGTCTGCGTTAATCTGCATCTTATTAATTTCTGCGTTAGTCTGCGTATCGTCTGCATTAGTCCGCGTCTTATGAGGAAATAAAAAAAGGCCTACTTTAAATCCTATAAAAAAGAAACTTATTGAAATAATTATCCCTAAAAGAACTGCGCGCTGCCGCATAACATCATTGACTTCTGACCGCAAATTTGTCAATAGTCATCGTCAATAGTCATAATCGCTTATGATCTCTACTTCGCTTATCTTAAGACCAAATCTTAAAGCTTCTTCTTTTGTTGGGAACCAAATATCTATTCGGTCGTTATAATTTTCGTGTAGTCGGTCTTCAACAATAAATATTTGATCGCCGAAAATTTTCGGTAGACGAATTTTAGTGCCAAAAGGCAAAAAATTAGCCGCCACCACCCCAAATCGCACAGAATTTCCTGAAGCGGTAACAAACGGTGTTTCATCTGTTTCATCTAAAGAGCTTGAATAGCCAGTTAACAAAATTTTAAAGAGTTTTTTATTAACCTCTTCTTTAATTTCTTCTTTTGATGACTTTAAGACAGGAGAATTTTGAGCCACAAGCTCAGTAGTTATAATTTGATTATTTAAGTTTTTATCTAAGCTTTCGGCTATAGATTTATTAGCCACAGATGGCCCAATGGTTGTGATGCCTACTATAAAAAAAGGCAGTATTAAAACTGCATATTTACTCATATATTAAAAGGATAGCAAACTAGCAAAACTTGTCAAGGGTGGAAATTTAGAATATTATAACTATAGCCAATAGTTACTTAAAAAGCATTAAAACTAATAATCATTAAATCAAAAAAAGAAATTCGTTATTCGAAAATCGAAAATAGTATCGAAAATGGAAAATCGAAAAACGAAAAACGAATTTCTATTTTCGCTCAACGATTTTCTAATTTCCTAATAAATAATCATATGTTAGCTCTCTATCGTAAATATCGTCCTAAAACCCTATCTGATATTTTTGGCCAAGAAACAGTGGTAGAAATTTTAAAAAATGCCGCGCGGCTTAACCGTTTGGCGCATGCTTATTTATTTTACGGCCCTAAGGGGAGCGGAAAAACAACCACCGCGAGAATTATTGCCAAAATTGCTAATTGTGAAAAACGACAGCAAGATGAAGAATTTAAAAAACTCGGCGAACCCTGTAATCAATGTCGGTCTTGTTTAGAAATTGATAAGGGCTTAGCAGTAGATGTGATTGAAATTGACGCGGCTTCCAACAGAGGCATTGATGAAATTAGAAATCTTAAAGAAAGCATCCGTGTTTCTCCGGCTAATTCATACTATAAGGTCTATATCATTGATGAAGCGCATCAATTAACCCGTGAGGCATTTAATGCTTTACTAAAAACATTAGAAGAACCGCCGGCTCACGCCATTTTAATTTTAGTCACTACAGAAATTGAAAAAATGCCAGCGACGATTGTTTCGCGAACTCAAAGATTCCAGTTTAGAAAACTATCCCTTAATAAAATTATTGAAAAATTAAAAAACATTGCTGCGGCTGAAAAAATCAAAATCAACGATGGGGCATTAGAATTAATTGCCGCTGCTGGTGGCGGCAGCTTACGCGACGCCGAATCATTATTAGATCAGGTAGTTTCTTTAACAACGCAGACCAACGCAGAAATTAATCAAGCACAGACTAACGCAGACGATGCGCGGACTAACGCAGAAAATAATAAGTCGCAGACCAACGCAGATTCACCCACCAAAATTTTTGAAAAAAATTTAGGCGGGCAAGCGTGGACTAACCCAGAAAAGATTCCGCGTAGTTCAGTGATTAGGGCGGAAGATGTGGAAAGAATTTTAGGTCAAGCAACATTCAAAAAAGTTTCAGAATTAGCCGAATTATTGATAAAAAATGACCTAAAAGCAAGTTTAAATTATCTTTCTAAAATTAATGAGGAAGGTTATAATTTAGTGCAGTTTAATAAAGATTTAATTCATTATTTTCGTCGGATTTTGGCTTTAAGATTTAGCCCGCAATTAGAAAAACATTTTGCTAAAGAATTAACAGATCAAGAATTATCTTTAATAAAAAAACACAGCCAGATGATTGAACCAGAAAAAACAATAGAGCTAATAAAATCGCTTATTGAAGCATACACGGAAATGCGTTATAGTCCATTTGTCATTGTCCCACTAGAGGTGGCAATCATAGAATGTTTGAAATAGTTGATTTTCGAACAACGGTATTATACAATTTTAATATATGCCCGTTGTTCAATTAAATTATAAACTATTAAAAGAAAAAGCAATTAATTTAAGAAAACAAGGGTTGTCTTATTCTGAAATCTTAAAAAAAGTTCCGGTTGCTAAATCGACACTTTCGTTATGGTTAAGATCGGTCGGTCTTTCAAAACGACAAAAACAACGATTAACAGAAAGAAAACTTGCGTCTATCAAGCGTGGCTGGATAAAGTGGCATCAACAAAGAATCGATTTGATGAATAAAATTAAGAATGCGGCTAAATCTGAAGTTGGAGGATTAAGTAAAAGGGAGTTATGGTTAGTGGGTGTTTCTCTGTACTGGGCGGAGGGAACGAAAGAAAAAAAGCATAATCCCGGACAAAATGTGTGCTTTAGTAATTCTGACCCTCGGATGATTAAAATTTTTTTGAAATGGTTAAAAGAGATTATAAAAATTGAAGAAAGCGATATAAAATATGAAATTTATATCCATGAAAATTCTAAGAATAATCTAAAAAATGTAATAAATTACTGGACGCAAATCACTAATAGTAATCCTGTTAATTTTAAATATATTTATTTCAAAAAGTCTAAAATTAATACTAAACGAAAAAATATCGGCAATAAATATTATGGTTTATTAAGAATTATTGTAAGAAAAAGTACAAATTTAAATAGAAAAATTTCAGGCTGGATAGAAGGAATACATAGTATTGCGGGGTAGTGAAATGGTATCACGGGGGTCTTTGGAACCCCAGTTTCAGGTTCGAACCCTGACCCCGCAGCCAATTTGTAAGGTTTTTCGCCCCGCCCGAGTGAGGCGAGAAACTCATTTTATCCTAAATGGCTGTGGAGCTAAAACATCAACAAACCCCGAAAGACCCCGCCTTCTAAGCATTTAAATTTTTTCATATAAAAATGGTGAAGTAGTTCTCTTTATCGATATATGATATTTCATCCCATAGGCATAGAGGGCGTGGCCTACGGGGTATGCCTTTTGAAATCATTTTACCAAATTTAATCCACAAATCTAAGAAAAGAAATCTGAAAAAGAGATAAAAGCCAGCAGGCGGGGCTTCGCCCCGCCTGTTTCTTTCCATTAGTTTTTTTACTCGGCTCGCCATTCGGCGAGCCTCGTTTTTTAAAATTTGCGTTTCGTCTTCTAATTTATTCTTTCCTATGTTTTTCTATTTCTTTTTGTACAGTTTTTTGAATTGCCGATAAAGCTTCACTTACACTGGGTGGTCTTCTTTCTTGAAATTGAATATTTAAAAAAGAAGCTATTCTTGCTCCGATAATTCGTTCGTTTGTAATCTGTTTACCCATAACCTTTACTACTCCGCCAGTGGATGGTAGAGGAATTTCCTCATTATTTTCCAAAATAAAAAACAGCTGATAAGAATATCCGCTTGCTTCTTTACCTTGGTAATAAATTGTACGAAGTTCAATTGCCTTAATTTGATTTAAATTTTGCTCTTCCATTTTTTTGCCAAACAACGATTTTCTAACAATTGTTAATTTATTAGCAGTTTTATCTAGGTTAATGGTAGTAATTTTTGCCAAAGAAATAACAAGGAGGCCCCCTAAAATTCCTCCGATCCCTGCTTCGCGTGGCGGCCTATTGGTAAAAAATTCAGGATAAAAGATAGTAATTAAACCAACTAATACAAAAATCGCTCCTATAAAAAATGCTAGGATGTTTCGATCTTTAATAATCATCAGATTTTGATTTTCTTTCACAATTTTCATAACGAAGATTGCTCAAAATATGTTCCTTGACATTCCGCCACTCCAAAATCGCCACCCTCGGTTTTGCATACATTTCCACTGGGCGTTAGTTTGCAAGAAACAGTACCGCTTTGAAAATTCCCTTCTTTCCACCTTGTCAGCATTGCTGTTAAATCACCTGGATTAAATTTACAAGTTCCGTCTCGGCCTTCAAGTTTTTTGTATATTGCTTTTTGCTGATTAATTACTTCCTGAGGGGTGCTTGACGGAAATACCAAATCTATTTTTTCTGTGCGTAGATAAAAAATACATTTACCCGCTTCTTCTCCTTTGATTTCTAAAAACGAGGTTTTAGTTTGTTTAACTCCAAATATATCTACTGTTGCGGTGCTGATAGCTTTCGCAGGACTACAAGTCTTAGAAGCTGAAATAAGACAATCTATGGATGCCCCACAATCTATAGGTCCTAAAGGCTTTTCTTCTGGTGTGGGTATAGAAACTGATTGTTCAGGTTGAGCTGGTTTTGGTGTGGGGGTAGAAGCCGGCTGTTCGGGTTGGGCCGGTTTTTGTGTGATAAAATAATAAATCCCGCCTGCAACAATCAAAATCCCGATGATAATTAAAATTATCACAATTGGCACAAAACCTTTTTGATTAATTTTGTTTCCCATATTTTTTTGAAATCTATAAGTGTTTATTTTCGACTTTTCATTATTAATTATAGAAAATTAGAAGACGAAGCGCAAATTTTAAAAAACGAGGCTCACCGAATGGCGAGCCGAGTAAAAAAAACTAATGGAAAGAAACAGGCGGGGCGAAGCCCCGCCTGCTGGCTTTTATCTCTTTTTCAGATTTCTTTTCTTAGATTTGTGGATTAAATTCGGCATGATTTCAAAAAGCGGAACTTGAAATAACTCGCCGCCAGCCGCCGCAAGCGGCGGCCTGCCTCGCAGAAAAATTATCATTTCTTTCTAAAGAAAAAGTTGGCGCGCGCAAAATTAAAAAATGTAAAGGCAATTTTTGCTCGGCTCTCCGTAAGAGAAGGATGGGTGGCGGGGTTGCGGCGTTTCTGTAACTCGCACAAGTCTCAAAAGAACGCATTAGAACGCATTCTTTTTGTTGAAGCAGTTGCAGAAAACCAAAAGAAGAGCTATACTAAAACTACTTGTAAACACTATGGAAAATCAGGAAAAATTTCTCAAAGGAAAATATTGGAGTAATGAAGAGTTCAAGAAGGCGACCGAACAGGCTGCCAAACGTGTTGAGGTGCGGGAAGGCAAGCGAGTTCCTGATGAACCAGAGGCACGCATTGAAAATTACCTCAAGCGTTTCACTGATATTTTTGAACGCGAGGATGAAGCAAAACGCGAGCGCGGTGTTGAAGCAATCAGACGCCTCCTCCACCGCAAGTACATCGTCAAGCCCGAGAACATCTCCGATGAATACATCAAAGGAGTGTTATTTGGTAATTTTGCCGAACAAAAAGGATACAATCGCGGCGACCTTAAAGATCCGGACATCAAACAAAGCCTTCTTGAGCAGTTCCATAACGAGACCGGCCACTCTTTTGAGAGCTATACCGTGCCGGAAGAGGAGCGGGAAAAAGTACGAGAGATGGTTATCAAAGACCAAGAAACCCGCCTTGACTCGTGGTTTTCCTACCTTACCAGTCCTGAAGCGGAAAATATTCCTGTTGCCTACCGCTACTGGGCATTCGCTGAAATGCTCAAGCTCGGCAGCTACGATGACAACCGCAAAGCATACAACAAGCGTACGGAAACGACTGCAGCTCCTTTCCCGGAGCTTGACCAGCAGGCGCTGGCTCTTGTTTTAGATGAAATTTGCTGAAAACAAAAAGGTGAACCTTCGGCGCTCGTGTTAACCGATGAACAAAGTCAAATTGAATTCAGTAAACGTCTCCAAAGCGAGAATTTCGGCAAGCTCTACGCTTTCGCGCAAGAGCACCTCAAATCTCTTCGTCTCCCGACCGAGCGGCTCATCATAACCGACGGAGAGTGGCGAGTCTTTCCCAAAGGCAGCGATCCAAAAGAAGTTGTTAAAGCTCTGAGCGGTTTTCATACCCAGTGGTGCATTGCCGCTGAGGGCACAGCCGCAAGCTATCTTGCCCACTCCGACCTCCATATCTACTTTTCAAAAGACGCAGACGGCAAACCTACTATTCCCCGCGCTGGTATTGTTGTTTCAAAAAATCATGGTATTACCGAAGTGCGGGGCATTATGTCAGACGAGACAGCCAAACAGCATCTAGACGACTATATTACCCCTGTGGTTGAAAGGCGGCTTGCTTCTCTGCCAGGCGGAGAGAAATGGCGCGTACAAATGCAAGATATGAAGCGTTTGGCAACTATTCACCTGAAAAATAAGAGAGGAGAGGAGCTTTCTAAAGAAGACCTCCGGTTTCTTTATGAGATAGATGGGAAAATTCACCAAACCGGCTACAGCCGCGATCCACGAATTACTGAGATTCTCAAAGGTCGCGACGTAAAAGACGACCTTTCCCTCGTTCTTAATGTTTCAAAAGAACAAATTAGCATCACTCGAAAAGAAGCTTTGAGAGGAAATATCAAATACCATTATGGAGACCTTAACCTCAGAGGTCTGACTTCAGCTGAAGGTCTCAAGTTGCCTGAATCAGTGGGTGGATACCTTGACCTCAGAGGTCTGAAATCAGCTGAAGGTCTCAAGTTGCCTGAATCAGTGGGTGGATACCTTGACCTCAGCGGTCTGACTTCAGCTGAAGGTCTCAAGTTGCCTGAATCAGTGGGTGGATACCTTGACCTCAGAAGTCTGAAATCAGCTGAAGGTCTCAAGTTGCCTGAATCAGTGGGTGGAAGCCTTGACCTCAGGGATCTGACTTCAGCTGAAGGTCTCAAGTTGCCTGAATCAGTGGGTGGATACCTTGACCTCAGAAGTCTGAAATCAGCTGAAGGTCTCAAGTTGCCTGAATCAGTGGGTGGAAGCCTTGACCTCAGAAGTCTGAAATCAGCTAAGGGTCTCAAGTTGCCTGAATCAGTGGGTGGATACCTTAACCTCAGAGGTCTGAAATCAGCTGAAGGTCTCAAGTTGCCTGAATCAGTGGGTGGATACCTTAACCTCAGAGGTCTGAAATCAGCTGAAGGTCTCAAGTTGCCTGAATCAGTGGGTGGATACCTTGACCTCAGAGGTCTGAAATCAGCTGAAGGTCTCAAGTTGCCTGAATCAGTGGGTGGATACCTTAACCTCAGAGGTCTGAAATCAGCTGAAGGTCTCAAGTTGCCTGAATCAGTGGGTGGAAATATTTGTCTCGACAGCTTGAGCTCAGTTGAAAAAGAGAATCTGAGGAAACAATACCCTCACTTGCACATATTATTATGATTCTAATGAACTGGCTCGTAGTTTTTCTGATTCCCAGGCCAACAATGCGTTCTTTTGAGACTTGCGCCTAGTTGCAGAAACGCCGCAACCCCGCCACCCATCCTTCTCTTACGGAGAGCCGAGCAAAAATTGCCTTTACATTTTTTAATTTTGCGCGCGCCAACTTTTTCTTTAGAAAGAAAGGATAATTTTCTGCGAGGCAGGCCGTCGCAAGGAATTTTGTTCGATTATTTTCATTTCATTTGATAGTATAACAATGAGGGCAATAATCTTAAAATAAGGTCGTAAAAAGTAACTAACTAATTTTTCAAAATATCTCTAAATATATGACTAAAAAAATTTTAATAATTGGATTGATGGTTGTTGTACTTATAGGCGTAGCCACCGCGGCGATATTGTTTCTGTTTCCATATCAACCAAACCAACCACCGAAAGTAGATGATACTGGTTCAACAAAACAAGGCATGCAAGATGTCGCTAATGCAAATAATAAATTTGCTTTTGAATTATATTCCCAACTAAACAAGTCAGAAAAAGGAAATATATTTTATTCTCCGTATAGTATTTCTGCCGCTTTAGCAATAACCTATGAAGGTGCAAAAGGACAAACAGCAGACGAAATAAAGTCCGTTTTTCATTTTCCAGAAAGCAATGTTTTAAGACCTAACTTCGCCGCAATTTATAATGATATAAACAAAGGCGCTAAAGATTACGAGTTGAGAACAGGAAACGCTTTATGGGTTCAACAGGGATTTCCTCTTCTTGTAGATTATACAAGCAAAGTTGAAAAATATTATGGCGGTAAAGCAGTGAATTTAGATTTTGTCAAAGAAACAGAAAAATCAAGGCAAACAATCAATAGCTTTATAGGAAAACAGACGAACAACAAGATTAAAGATTTAATTCCCGCGGGTTTCCTTAACGCAATGACGCGGCTTGTTTTGACTAATGCAATTTATTTTAAGGGAACTTGGCAGTGGAAATTTGACCCATCAAAAACTCGAAACGAAGATTTTAAGGTAACGCCGGATAATCTCGTAAAAGTTCCAATGATGAATATGTATCCTAAAAAAGCAAGTTTTAACTATGCTGACACAGGAGAGGCACAGATTTTAGAGTTGCCATACAAAGGTAACAAAATTTCAATGTTAATTATATTACCAACTAAAGACCTTGCTTCAATAGAACCTTCTTTGACCGCAGAGAAGCTCAATGAATATAAATCTAAAATGAAAGAAACGAAATTGGATTCAATATCGCTTCCTAAATTTGAATTTAATACTAAATACCTTATGAAAGATACTTTGAGCGTCTTAGGAATGCCTATAGCTTTTTCAGAAAGGGCCGACTTTTCGGGGATGACTGGCAAAAAAGATTTGTTCATTGATTTTGTTATTCATCAGGCATATATCAAAGTTGATGAAAAAGGAACAGAGGCAGCTGGTGCAACTGCTATTATTACGCAATTCACATCCGTAATGCCAACAAATATTTTTCGAGCAGACCATCCATTTATATTTTTAATTCAAGAAAAAGATACTGGAAACATTCTATTTTTTGGTAGAGTAGTTAATCCCGCCAGTTAAGAATTTAATGCGGCGCGCCAGATTCGCTGGCACGCCCCGAAGTACAGCAAAGCTGACTACGGATTAAAAATTCGGCGGCGAAAGCGAGGGCGGGCAAAAATTCCTTCCCCACCAACCCCCTTCCTTTTTGCCCGCCCGAGCGGAAATTATCAAAATTCAGCGTCTGGATTTTCTTTGAAAAAAGTTCGGATTTTGTTCAGGATAGACAGCCAATTTGTAAAGTTTGCATTTCCCGCCTCGCTCGGGGCGGAGTTTATCCCGCCTATCTCGCTCTGTGGGATTGTGCAGAACCCAAATTTTTTTCGGCGGGAATTTACAAATTATTTGCAGAAAGAGATAAAATGTGCTAAGATTAAAAATTAATTAAAAAGGTCTCAAAATAAAAATTTTATGGCTAATAAAAAAGCCATTTTAATTACTGTTTTTCTAACTCTGGGTGTTTTGGCTTTGATCGTTGGCGGAATTATTGGTCTGGGAATGAAAACTACTCCAAAGGCAGGAAAAGAAGGAAAATGCGTTTGGGGAGCGGGCGAGGATAGATACCGCTCAGTGGTTTGTGAAGGTTATGTTAAAAAAGATGGCCCAATCACCGTCCGCTTAAAAAATGTTGACCCAAAAGAAGTTTTTTTAAGTTCTGCTTCAGCGATTCAATGTTCAAATTCAAAAGGTTATTTTATGTGTGTTGGTTTAATGAAACCCTGTCAGTTAGTTGGAAATTATAATACTAGCGAAACTGGAGAATTCCAAGTTACCTGCCCGATTCCCTTTGGCCCAATGAAGGCAAAGATTGATTTTAATGTCGGTACGGCTGAAATTACCTGGGAAAGATAAAGGTCGAAATTAAAATTCAATTAAACTTATGAAAAAAATTATTGTTCTAATTTTAGTGGCAGCAATTTTGATTGTTGGAGGGGTATTGGTTTTGAAAAGCAAAAAACCAATTTCTCAAGGCCCTTCTCCTGTGCAGTCCCCAACTCAAGTTAATAGATTACAAGGCGAAATTAATGTTTGCGATGCTTTTCCAAAAGAAAAAATTAGTCAATTTTTAGGAAAAGAAATTGCGAAAGCTGAGGTTGCCACAAGCAAAATTAATCCTGAGCCAAGCTGTTATTATTACGTTGGCACTAAAACTGTTTATTTAGAACTTAACCAAAAAGACAATATTAACGAACAAATTTACGACTGGAAGGCACTTGGTTCGACAGCAAAAGAAGAACCGCAAATTCCATTGAAAAATTTCGTCGTTTATACTCAAGAAGAAAAAGTTCGTCGGATTTATTTAATTATTGACGAAAAAACTTTTTTGACGATTGACAATTGGGGCCTTGGGCTTTCAAAAGATGAAGAATTAAGTTTTGCTTCAAAATTGGCTGATTATTTGAAAAGTGAGTTTGGAGTAAAATAATTAAATAAAGTTAAAAAATATGAAAAAAAATCTTATTATTGCTTTGATTGTCGTTTTGGTTTTAGGCGCAGGCGGAATAATTTTGTTTAAAAATAAAATTTTTGCCCCAAAATCTACTCAGACACAGCCAACGAGTGAATCTCAAATTTCAAAAGAAGAGAAACCAAAAGAGGTTGAAAAGATAAATTATGGAAAAGTTTTTGCAGGCGAGATTGCGGTCTGTCAATTTTTCCCCAAAGAAAAAATTGAAGAGTTAACGGGCAAACAATTTTTAGAAATAAAACCCGGCCAAAACCAAACCCAAAGATATACGGAGTATTATTGCGAGTACCGCCAGGAAAAATTACCTTATTCAGTTGAGCACGGCAATCCGCCTCAAGCGCCAAAAAACATCGCCATAAGTTTTGTTCGTGGCGACATTAGCGGTTTAAAAGAAGCTTACAAGTTAACCCAGGATGTAGTTAAAACAGACAACGCCATTCCTTTTCCTCATCAACTAATTTATAACCAAGAAGGAAAATTTCTACGTTTAGAAGTTTTTTTGGCTGAAGATTTAGAAATGATTATTAATACCTGGTGGAGCACTTTGACTCAAGAAGAGGCTGAGAAATTTGTTAAAAACTTTGCTTTATATTTAGAAGATTTTGTTCAAGAAAAAGCACAAACCACTAAAAATGCTGGCGTTCCCTTACCTCAAGAAGAAGACGTGATCAATAATTTTTTCAGTTTTATCAACAATGGTGATGCTGGCAAAGCCGCCTTAATGATGAAAACGAGTAATGATTCAGAAAGACAAGCCTGGGCAGTACAATTTGCTGCTTTCAATTATGTTCAAGTTTTGAAAATGGAAAAAGCCAATGGAAGTGAATGGACTGATAATAAACACATTTATAAAGTTACTCTTGATGTTATAATGAAGCCAGAGTCAGGCGACGCGCCAATTCCTTATTATGGCTATCAAAATGGGGAAAATATTCGCTTTATTATTTTAGAAAAAGATGGTAATATATGGAAAATTGCTGAAATTGCCACTGGACCATAATAAAAATCAATTATTTAGACAAATATTAATTAAATAAATTAATTTTAATCTTAAAAACTATGCCAACAAAAAAATTTTTCTTTGGCGGAGTGGCAGCCATTATCTTTTTTCTTTTAGCCACTAACCTTATTTTAATTTATCCATCAATTGCTTATGCAGAAATTAAAGGGCTTCAGATTTCTAGTTTAGTTATTTCTCCGGCAACAGGTTTAAAAGAAGGAATGACAATAAATTTTAAAGCCACAGTCAAAAATACTGGGACAGAAAATGTTCAGAATGTGATAGTGCAGTTTTTTGTTGATGATAAACAAATCGGCAAAAAAACAATTACAAAGATTTACAAAAATTCATCTACTTATGTTACTCAAAGTTATACTTTGCCCAACGGTTCAGTTGGCGAACACAGGGCGTTAGCTATGATTGGAGATAAAACGCCTTCACTTTTACCTCAGGAGGAAAAAATTAAATCACCAGAAATAAAATTTACTGTTATTCCTATTTCACCAGATTTATCTATTGTGCCAAATAATATTTCTTTTTATCCAGCAAATATTAAAGGCGGTGATGTAGCGACCTTAAAGGCAAAAGTTAAAAATATTGGTACTGATCCAGCTAAAAATTTTAAAGTCGCTTTTTATTTCAATAAAGAGAAAATATTTGAAAAAACAATTTCTAGCTTAGGTAAAAATGCTTATTCAACGGTTGTTTATCAGTATCAATTACCACCCAATATCAGCGGTAACCAAAATTTTATAGTTAAAATTGATGAAGAAAATATCGTTTCTGAGATTGATGAAAAAAATAATGAAGCAGAAAAAATTATACCCATTAATAAATCAGAAAGAGATTTAATTATTGATGATATTAAGCCATCCCCGACTAATCCAAAGGTTGGGCAAAGCGTCACTTGGCAGATTAAAATTAAAAATATTGGTAATTCTGATGCTAAAAATTTTAAAGTTTATTTTTATGCTGATAATCAAAATAATACCCCTACGACAATTCTGACGATTGATAAATTATCAAAAAATCAAACTGTTTCCAGATCTATAAAATGGACCGTTCCTTCAAATATCAGTCCGGCTATTGGTTATACCGTGAGAGCGGTAGTAGATCCGGAAAATACTGTTGCGGAAACGAATGAAACGAATAATCTTAAGCTTTATTCTCTTAATTTAACTGCGCCGGATTTAAAAATAGAAATTTTAAAACGTTTTCCTGATTATACCGCATATTGTTCAATCTATGAAGAAAATGACAAAGTTTATCCCCCACCAGGCCGATCATCAATGTTAACACTTTGCGCCCAAATTACCAATGATAATGTGATGGCCGTTAATAATGTGAAGGTTGTGTTATATTATAGGATTAACAATGATACTAATTTAATTAAAT
>Ga0078972_1003285_pt1 | contig 49103 bp, 44 predicted proteins | sample YelNatPaOPGAMG01_FD_67568 | JGI IMG/M metagenome (GOLD analysis project Ga0078972, IMG submission 67568) | Hot spring thermophilic microbial communities from Obsidian Pool, Yellowstone National Park, USA - OP-RAMG-01 (SPADES assembly) (version 2) | ecosystem: Environmental > Aquatic > Thermal... | reverse complement strand
TCAATGCGGGTGAGGCGGTGTTGGGTGTCGCGGCTGTAGCGGGTGGTGCGGCCCAATTCGTCGGTGTGGGTGAGGATGAGGCCGAGGTCGTCGCGGGTCCAGGTTTCGACGCTGTTGTCGGCGTTGGTGCGGGAGAGGAGGTTGCCGTAGATGGAGTAGTTATAGAATGTGGTGTGATTCTCGGCGTCGGTTTTGGATTTGAGCAGGCCGGAGCCGGGGCCGTAGGTGTAGTTGGTTTCTTTGCCGAGGCTGTCGATGCGTTTGACGACGTGGCCGTATTTGTCGGTAGGCTGGTAGAATCGGTGGACGGTGCCGTTGGCGTAGGTGACTTTGAGGTTGTTGGCGTCCACCGTTTCAAGTCGGACCAGTTCGGTGTTGGTGATCGGATCGCGTTCTTTGGAGATCAGGCCGCGTCCGCGGGTGGTGACGTATTCGTATCGGATGCGGCTGCCGGCGCCCTGATACCGCGGGTCGTCGGCGGTGATCAACGAGGGTTGGGTGCCGCCGATGGTTTGGGCATAGGTGTAGGTGGCCTGGGTGCCGTCGTCGTAATGGGCGGCGGTCAGCACGACGTAGCTGGCACCGGGAACAGACGGGTCGGTGATGGTTTGGTAGTCGTAGGTAACGCTGCGCCCGTCGCTGGCGGTTACGCTGGCGATGACAGAGACGATAACCGGCGGTTGCAGTGAGCCTTGGAACCAGCCGCCGTTCATGCGGGAGGCGTAACCGCTCAGCGGATGGAACCGTACTTTGCCGAGGCGGGTGGCATGCCCGGAGCCGAGGTCCATACCGGTGAAACCTTTGGTGGTTTGGGAGTAGCTGTACCAGGTATTGGTGAGACCGTCGGTGGCTTTGTCGAATTCCTTGCCGGGGCCGTAGGCCGGGCTGGCGCCGAATGGAGTGCCGACGAGTTTGTTGCCGTCGGTGTCGTAGAACTCGATCTCGGCGACGGTGCTGTAGCTGCCGTCGGGGCCGACATAGCGCAGGTAACGGTAGGCGTTGGTGTCGGTGACGGTCATTTGCGACCAGCCCTCTGGCGGTGTGCCGTTGACGGTGGCGAAGGTGATGAACTCGACGTCGTTGCAGAGAATGTCCTGATAGGCGATCGAGAGGTAACGGCCGGCCGGTTCGGTGATGCGGACAAGTTGGCCGTCTTCGTTGTAGGTGAAGGTGTACTGGTTGCCCATCGTGTCGGTGAAATACTCCATTCGATAGGTGCCGTCGTCGCGGCGGACGAAGACGTAGCGCCAGCCGTTGGCCCGTTGCATGGTAAAGGTCGTGCCGTTCTGGGTGATGCGGTCGGTGATCTTCAGGTACGGGTTCCAGTGCGTCGAGTCCACCTTCGTGAACATGGTGGAACGGCCATCGGGATAGTGGACTTCCAGCAGCGCCCTGCCCTGGCTGTCGGTGCCCGCGTCGGCGATCTGCCACTGGTAACTGTGCCTCCAGTTCTGGCCATGGCCGAACAGCCCTGCCGTCTCATCGTAGCGGCTGTTGGCATGGCGGGTCCAGCGCAGACGATGTTCACCGACACCTCCGAACAGTTCCAAATCTGTCACGGCGCGAAAGGCGTTGGCAGTGTAGGTCCGAAATCGGTTCTGTCCTTCCTGACCGTCGGTCTCGCCGCACGGTTCGCACTCGCCCGCCGTGCCGCAGGGATCGTTGTTACCGCAGTTGGTAGCAAACCCTGGCGCAGCCAATAGACTCACGTTGAGCATCCAAATCGCAATCTTCATGAGCTTGTTCATGGTCATTCTCCCTGATTATCGCTCGACCACGGGCGGCGGAGCGCCCACCCAGAATGGCAACACCTTCTCCTGGCTGCCGCAACGCATCGAGACCCGATAAATCCCCGGCTGCTCATCGGCGTGGAACGTGAACGCCACCCGCCGATGCTCATCGAGTTTCATGACCTGCGCCAACTCGCCGCAGCCGAAATGGCCGCCGTCCTTGGCTTCCAACACCACCGTCTGTCCCGGATTACCCTGCGAGAAAACGACCTCAACCGGAACCGTGGCGTTCGGCTCGATATAGGTGCGGGGGAAATTGCCCAGTTGGTTTGGCCTCGATTCCTGCTGTCGCCCGCTCTGGCTCACACGGGCCACCGCGGTCGGCCTTCCCGACGGCGGCCATACGGACATTGACGGCGCGGGGGCTGCCGAGCGAGCCGAATGCGCCGAGCGTTGTCCTGTCGGTGGCGACGACGGGCGGTCGCAAACGAAGGAAACACCGTTGCCGCCTTGCGGTTCCATCCTTGTCGCGGGTTCGGCGGACGAATCCGGTTTTGGCCGTGTCAACCACAACACCGCGATGGTCAGCACCGCGATCAACCCGCAAAGAAAAAACATCCACCGACGGTTCATGCGTGGTTACCTCCTGAAAACGAAAAGACCCGACAAAACGACCGGAACAACAAACGTTCCTTACCGATCCAAAACAACGAGACCAGCGCACGTGTGGCGTATGTGTAGAGCAACGGCTTCTGCGCCTGAATGACGCGGGAAAGACTCTTGAAACAGCAACAAACACTAGTGCGTGTGTAGATGTAAAGCAGTCGCGCTCGCGTCCCTGCGCCACCCGCGACCCACACCCCAGCCACTGGAATCACCTTCTGCAAAACCCGACTCCCTTTACGGGCGCGTGTCTCTATCAGAACTTCCCTTCCCCTTGCAACAAAATTCTTCACTTCCATTGTTTGGGGGCTATGTCCGGTCCAATCGTGCTCCACCTTTTACAAACCTTTTGCTTGTCCGCCCATCAAGCCCGACTAAACTGGGGGCAGATGAATATCCTCATCGTCGAAGACGAGCCGGTGTTGCGCGACGGTCTGGTGGACCTGCTCAGGGGGGCGGGTCATGTGGTGTCCATTGCCGCCGATGGTCTGACCGCCACCCAACGCGGTCTTGATCCCGATCTTGATCTGGTGTTGCTCGACATCATGTTGCCACGACTCGGCGGTATTGAGGTTTGCCGACGGTTGCGGTTGGAGCGTCCCGGTCTGCCCATCCTGATGCTTACGGCGAAAGGTTCCGAGGAGGACAAGGTTCGCGGTTTGAGTACCGGTGCGGACGATTATGTTACCAAACCGTTTGGTGCCCGCGAGCTTCTCGCGCGCGTGGAGGCGCTGGGACGCCGTGTCAAGGCCGCGCCGGTCGAGCCGGAGATTTTGGAGGCGGACGGTTGCCGTTTCGATCTGGGGCGGTGCGAGGCGCAGCGCGGCGGGCGGACAGTTTCGTTGACCCCGCGAGAAGTCGGTATTTTGCGCTGGCTTTATCGTCATCGTGCCCGTGCCGTCTCGCGAGCGGAACTGTTGGAACAGGTCTGGGGGCTGCGCGCCGATACTGAGACACGGACGGTGGACGTGACGATTGCCAATCTCCGACACAAGATTGAGCGTAATCCGTCCGAACCGCGCATTGTTGTTTGCGTCAAGGGCGTCGGGTATGCCTGGGGCGCGCGATGAAACTGTCCGCCCATCGGGCCTCATTGGCCCTGTTGCTTATTGTCACGGCCATTGCGGTGCCATGCGGGGCGTGGTTTGTCGTTGGTTGGCGCGAAGCGCAGCAACGCGCCGTGGAAATCCAACGCGCTCCCTCCCGTTTGGCCGGTGAAACGGCAGGTCGTTTGGCCGAGCGGCTGCGGGATCGTCTGGAGACGCTGCGGGAGAACGAATCGAAGCGCCCGTTTTACCATTACCAGTATTTCTATCACGATCCGCGGGGCGCCTATGAAGGCGCGGCAGTCGTGCCGTCGCCGTTGATTGACGGTCCGATGGACCCGATCATCCGCACCTATTTTCAGCTTGATGTCTGGGGTAACTTCACTCTCCCGCAACTGAATCCGCAGGCGCCGCGCGAACTCTCTGCCGAGGAGCATGCCGCCGAGGACGCCATCCGCCGTCAGCTTGAGTTGCAGGCGCCCACCTACGTGGCGGCGGTCCAACAACAGGCGGCGCCTCTCCAACAACAGCAGCGACGGGTTCAGCGGCTCGACGCGCAATCCTGGGCGCAAACGGTACTTTCTTCCGAAGTGTACTCCAAACTCCGCAATCTCAATTCACCGCAACCGCAAACCAAACCCAGTCTTGAAACGCTTCAGGCCACCACCAAGGGCACCGTGGAAATTTCCACCGGCCCGCTCGTCTGGCACACCATCCCGATCAACCGTGTTCCATCGCTTGTCGCGTTGCGTGATGTCCAGACGCCGTACGGGCGGGCGGTGCAGGGGTTGCTCATCTCTCAAGAGGCCATTGCAGACCTTCTGAAAACGGCGCCGTTTCCCGCCCGATTCCTGCCCGGTCCCGCAGCGGGGCCGCTCGACGCGGTGGTGCGTCTCGGCAACGCTGACTGGCATGTCTCGGTGGACGCGCGCGTGGACCTGGCTGCCGCCGAAACGAAGGCACGCGCGGTGCGCGTCGGTTTTCTCCGCGTGTTCGGTTGGGGAGTAGCCGCCGCCAGCGTTGCGGGGTTGTGCGTTGTCGGTCTGATCTGGCAGACCGAACGGCTTGCCCGCCAACGGTCCCGGTTCGCTGCCAGCGCCGCCCACGAGTTGCGCACGCCGCTGGCCGGGTTACGGCTCTACAGTGACATGCTCGCGGAGGGTCTCGGCGATCCGACCCGCGCCCGCGATTATGCCCGACGGGTGGCCGACGAAGCGGAACGGCTGGGTCGGGTGGTCGCCAATGTGCTCGGATTCACCCGCCTCGAACGCGGCGGGCTGAAAGTAAACCTCGCATGGGGTAATCTGGGTGACGCCGTTCGCGAATGCGTCGAGCGACAACGTCCCGCGCTTGAAGCGCTCGGAGCCAGAGTTGAGTTTCGCGTTACCGGAACCATACCGGAAGTTCGGTTTGACCGGGACGCGCTAGCCCAGATTCTGCAGAACCTGCTCGACAACGCCGAGAAACACACCCGCAATGCTGCCGACCGCTCCATCCATGTCGCACTGGCGCCCGTATCGGGCGGCGTTGAGTTGTCGGTCAGCGATCACGGGCCTGGCGTCGCCCGCAATGCCCGACGTCGGCTGTTTCGTCCGTTTGCCCGCGGCAACCAGACCGATGCTCCTGCCGGGCTGGGGTTGGGTCTGACGCTGGTGCGGGCGTTAGTCCGCGCCCACGGTGGCGAGGTCCGCTATGCCGACGGCGCTGGCGGCGGCGCGAGGTTTGTGGTGACATTGCCGGCGAATGCGCTAAGCTAGACGCGATGAAAGTATGGTTTGCGACAATGCTGGCAGCCGCCGCGACGTGGGCGGCAGAGATTGAGACGCAGATCCAGTATCTTTCCGGCAAGGGCAAGGATGACGCGGTGGCGTGGGATTTCCTCTGCACGGCCGGCCGCAAAAGCAATCAATGGAGCAAGCTTCCCGTGCCGGGATGCTGGGAACTTCACGGCTTTGGCGCCTACGCTTACGGACGCGCCGGCAAGGAACTCAGCGAGCAGGGTAAATACCGCCACACATTCAACGTCCCGTCATCCTGGAGCAACAAAACCATCCACCTCGTGTTTGACGGCGTGATGACCGACGCCGAGGTGTCCCTCAACGGCAAAGCGGCGGGACCGCGTCACATGGGCGCGTTCTACCGTTTCCAGTACGATGTCACCCCCCTGCTAAAGTTTGACCGGACCAACCAACTCGAAGTCATCGTCAGCAAAATCTCCACCAACCCCAGCGTCACCGCGGCCGAACGGCATGGCGACTACTGGGTTTTTGGAGGCATTTTTCGTCCCGTCTGGCTGGAAGCCAAACCGCCACAATACATTGACCGTGTGGCGATTGACGCGCGGGCCGATGGGGCGTTTACCATGCAGGTTTTTGTGGGCGGCAAGCTGTTGGATGCCGACCGTGTGACGGCGCGGATCGAGGGGCTGGGCACGGAATTTGGCGCGGAACTGGAAGGTTCCAACGCCGTGTTGCGAACACAGGTCAAAGGCCAGCGCAATTGGACGGCAGAGACGCCGCACCTGTACAAAGTCAGGGTCTGGCTGAAGAAAGGCGACACGGTGTTGCACACCGTCACGCAACGGTTCGGGTTTCGCACTGTCGAGGTGCGGCCCGGCGAAGGGCTGTTCATCAACGGCCAGCGCGTCCGACTGAAGGGTTGCTGCCGACACAGTTTCTGGCCGGATTCGGGACGAACAACGAGCGAAACGATCAGCCGTAACGACGTGAAACTGCTGAAGGAAATGAACATGAATGCCGTCCGAACGTCGCATTACCCGCCCGACGCGCATTTTCTCGACGCCTGCGACGAACTCGGTCTGTACGTGCTCGACGAATTGGCTGGTTGGCAAAAGAAATACGACACCGATGTTGGACGCACGCTGGTCGGCGAAATGATCCGACGCGACGTGAACCATCCCTGCATCATTTTCTGGGACAACGGCAACGAGGGCGGCTGGAACACGGAACTGGACAACGAGTTTGCCCAATGGGACCCGCAACAACGTCCGGTGCTTCACCCGTGGGCGACCTTCCGCGGCATCAACACCGCGCATTACCAGGTCTATTCCAACGTCGTCCGCTCCTGCGAAGGTCCCGATCTCTACCTGCCCACCGAGTTTCTACACGGCCTTTACGACGGCGGCGCGGGCGCGGGCCTCGAAGACTACTGGAACGTGATGTACAAAAGCCCCAACTGCATCGGCGGGTTCCTCTGGGCCTTTCTCGATGAAGGCGTCGTCCGCACCGACAAGGGCAACAAAATTGACTGCGCCGGCAACCTGGCCCCCGACGGCGTCGTCGGACCGCGACGGGAAAAAGAAGGAAGTTTCCATGCAATTCGCGAATTGTGGTCGCCCATCCAGGCCCGCGTCAGCGCCACCGAACCGGATTTCATTGTGACCTTGGAAAACCGTTTTGACTTCATCAACCTCAAAGAGTGCCGTTTCAAGTGGCGCCTGATGGATTTCCCGTCGCCAACCGATTCCGGTCCCCGAAAAGTCATCAACACCGGCCGCCTCATCGGGCCAGACACGCCGCCGGGAGAAAAGAGCACGCTCCGAATTCCACTGCCGGGAAACTGGCGTTCCGGCGACGCCGTCTCCCTGGAAGCGCTGGCGCCGAACGGCGACTCGCTCTGGACCTGGAACTGGCCGATTCGCAGCGGACGCGAACTCGCCAAGGTATTGGCACCCCACGGCAAAGGCACGGTCACCGCCCAGGAAACCGGCGACCGAATCATCGTCAACGCCGGCGCGACCCGCTTTACCTTCCACGCTGAAGACGCCCGCCTGCTCGGCGTCCTCAGCGGCCAACAAAACTTCTCTTTTGGCAACGGTCCGCGCCTCGTCTTCGCCGGTAAACTGGAAAAGTCCGGCCCCTTCAACCCCTACTACACCACCGTCACCCACCAACGCGACGGCGACAGCTACCTCATTGAACTGAAAAACGGCGGTGGTTTTGAATGGTTGCGCTGGCGCATTCAACCCAATGGCGTGCTCGAACTCAAATACCGCTATCCCATGCGCGGCGCCATGGACTACTTTGGTGTCAGCTTCGACTACCCCGAAACCCTCGTCCGCGCCAAACGCTGGCTCGGACAGGGACCGTACCGCGTCTATAAAAACCGTATGGCCGGCACCGAACTGGACGTTTTTGACCTCGCCTACAATGACCCGCTGCCCGGCGCCTCATGGAAATATCCGGAATTCAAGGGCTATTTTGCAGGACTGCGCTGGTTGCGGCTGACAACCGCGCAAGGCCCCATCACCATCGCCACACCCACACCGGGACTGTACTACCGCCTCTACACACCCAAACTCGGCACTGATGCTGGCAGTGTGGAATCACGCCGCCTCGCAGTGCCGTACCCGGAAGGCGACATCTCATTTCTGCACGCCATCCCGCCGATTGGCAACAAATTCGCCGAAGCTGACCAAACCGGCCCACAGGGACAACCCACTCCGGCCAACGGCAAATACGAAGCCACCCTCTATTTCCAGTTCGGCGACGCCAAATGAACAACCCGCGTTTTCCAACGTCAAAACCTCAACCACAGGAGAATACCCAAATGAAAACCATCGTCTGCACCAGTCTCTGCATCGCTGCGCTCACCGTCGGCGCCCTGGCCCAGGCCCCCAAACCCGCCGCACCCCCAAAACCACCACAAGACAAAAGCAAACTTCCCGAACTTTCCGCCGCCGACCTCCAAAAAATAGAAGCCGCCATCCCCACCAAAGCGACCGCCACCCCGAAAAGCCCGCGCAAAATCCTCGTCTTCTGGCGCTGTGAAGGCTTCTTCCACGGAAGCGGCATCGCCGGCGGCAACAAAGCCATCGAACTGATGGGCCAGAAAACCGGTGCCTACACCGCCGATTTCGCCCGCGAATACGACGTATTCGAACCGGCCAACCTAAAAAAATACGACGCCGTCCTCCTCAACAACACCACCGGCTTGAAACTCTCCGATACCCAGAAACAGGCTCTCCTCGACTTCGTGCGTGGCGGCAAGGGCATCATCGGCATCCACGCGGCAACCGACAACTTCTACCAATGGCCGGACGGCGCAAAAATGATGGGCGGCCTGTTCTGCGGCCACCCGTGGGGCGGCGGTGGCACCTGGGCATTCAAAATTGACGAACCCAATCACCCGCTGACCCGCGCCTTCGGCGGGAAGGGATTCAAACTCAAAGACGAAATCTATCAGTTCAAAGACCCCTATACCCGCGCCGACCGCCGCGTCCTGCTCAGTCTTGACCTGTCCGACGAGGCCACCGGCAAGGTCAACATCAAATCCCCGCGCGCCGACAACGACTATGCCGTCGCCTGGATCAAGAAAGAAGGCAATGGCCGCGTCTTCTATTGTTCCCTTGGCCATGCCGCCAACGTCTTCATGGAGCCGGCTATTCTCCAGTTCTATCTCGACGGCATCCAGTACGCCCTCGGCGATCTCCCTGCTGATGCCTCGCCGAAACAGTAATCATCGAGTTCGTTTCCAACAAAACAGCCGCAGGCGTTTGCCTGCGGCTGTTTGCTTGTTGGGTTGATGCGCCCGGGAAATCCGGGTTAACTGGCTTTTTCCTTGGCTTCGGCTTTCAGCTCGATGCGAACATCATCGTAAAGGAAACTGTCGCCGGCCGCCTGCCAGACGATGTTCCACCAGCGACGGTTGACTTTGAAATCGGCTTCCAGCTTCACCGTGTCGCCAGCGACAGTGATCGTAGCAGGGAAGGCGATCCGTTTGGTAATGTCTCGAATTTGGAGGTCGCCGGTAACGGTGTATAGGTTGGGCACGTTTGTTGCCACTTTGACGATGCTGACGCTCTTGAAGGTGGCGGTGGGAAACTTTTCACAGTGGAAGAAACTTTCGTTCTTCATCACTTTCGTGAGGATACCGCTGGGGTCATCCGTCTCCACCGAATCGGTTTCGATGCTCAGTTCGATGGTCGCTTGTTCGAGATTGTTGTCGGGCATCTTGCCGACACCGTCAAAGAGAATGAACCAACCGGAGTGTTGGCCGACTTTCTTGTAGCCGGTCCAGCGAATGAGGCTTTTCTCGGTCAAATTGAATGTCCGCATCGGACCGCTGGCCACGGGGGCGGAAACTGGGGTCGTCGTTTTGGTGGGTTCCACCACGCTGGCGATCGTGGTGTTGGCTCTTTCCTTCTTGCCTTTTTCGATTTCCTGGTAGGTACGGAACCCCCAAATTCCTCCCACCACCAGAACCAGCACGCCTACAGCAATGAGTATCTTTTTCTTCATGTTCTTTCTCCTGAATTAGATGTTATGGATCAAACCATTGTTTGTGAGTGCCCGCCAACATACCCGAAGTCAGGACGTGTTGGCGACAGGAATTTTTCATGTGGACGGTTTTCCGTACACTTCGACTTCGATGTAGTGGTTCATCTCATTGGAGGTATTGCCACGGCTGTAAAGCCGAACAAAACGTCCCCGAATCGCTTTGCCGTCTATGAGGCGTCCTTTGCGTGTTTCGACATACGCCTTGTCCGAGCCAATTCCCAGCCCGGCCGAGTTGTCATGATCGTTGTTATAGATCGTTGTCACACCAGTGACGAAATCGGGGTCGTCGGAGACCTGCACAATCACGTCATGATAGGCGCGCGCCTGGGCATGGAAATGCCAGACGGCAATGGCGTAGATGGTATGCTTGGCACCGAGATCAATCTGAACCCATTGCAGGCCCGGCCCAAGTTCCACATAACTGCCATCGGCGGCTTCCTTGTCGCCGTTGGTGATCATTTCCAACTCGCCAATAATAGGCGCGGAGTCACTGGAGGTGACTTTTTTGCCCTTGGCGACGTTGGTGGTGCCTTCGGGCACCATGATTTTCAGAGGCGGTGCGTCCGTCGGTTCCAAGTTGGCAACCTTGATGGGCACGGGCGTGCCGGTGGTTACTTCCTTGGGAAACTCCAGTTCCAAGAGAACGGTCTTGTTTCCGGCAGAGGGCGCGGATGCAGCCTTTGACGGAACTGTGGGCGCCTTGTTATCACAGCTCGCCAGCAGTATGGCGGCGATGACAGGTAATGCGTTCCACTTCATTGTCAGACCCTCCAATTGAAGTATTTCTTTTGGTCTTCCACAATCAGTCCCGCTACTTCGACGTGTTGGTGACAGTATTGTTCGATCTCTTCCTCGCTCATCACAAAAAACGCCGTGGACAATGCGTCGGCCCACGCTGCGCTCGGCGCCAAAGCCCAGGTATGTGTGCGGTGAGCCACAGCCTGGCCGCTACGTGGGTCAAAGATATGTTGTCCCTGCACCGCCACGCTGGATGTGCTCACGGCTCGCTGGCGAAGCAAGATCGGTTCATCGGCCTGTACCGTCCACCCTTCCCGTTCTGCGGGCGGATCCAGAGCCAGCACCGTGCTTTCAGCACTGAGCAATGCGCGCGTGATTCCCCATTCCTCAAACACCCCGGCGGCGTAGTCCAGCGCGTATCCTTTGCCGATGGCGCCGAGGTCCACCCGGAGGCCGGCTTTGCGGACCCCAACGAGATGTGTCTCCTCGTCCATCATCAGCCATTGCCATCCGGTCCGCTCGCGCGCGGCCGCCAGTTCCTCCGCCGACGGCATGCGCGGCTTGCCGTCGGGCGTTCGCCAGCAGGCAAACACGGGACCGATGGTGGCATCGAAAGCGCCCCCGGTATCGGCGGCAATCAATTGCGCCATTTTCAGGCATTCAAACGCGTCCAACGTCAACACCAACGTTTCGCCGGGTTTGAGTCGGCTGATGGCTGCGATGTTCGAGGAGGGATCGAATCGGGTCAACTCGGTCTCCAGACGGTCAATTTCTCGAAAGGCCGTCTCGCAGAGTTGACGGGCGTAGCGCGCGTCGTCGTGTTCGATCAGAAATACGAACTGTGTTGCCATGGCTCCATGCGCGAAGCGGTGAATCATTGCAGAACCTCACACAACAAAATCGTCCGGTTTGAAGGTTAATCGTTCGTGGGCCGTGACAGCTTCGTTGATTTTAAGCACGCTCACGGTGGTTCGATGCCCAATTGCGGCGGGACAGTTCAACGGCACTCTCGTTCGGATTGCACCGAAAAAGTTTTCCAAGTGGGGTTGATGAACCGTTTTGTCGAGTGTGAGATGGATTTTATACTCGATGGAGAGAAGTTCTTCCGACGGAGTGAGGCGCACGATTTCATCAACACATTTCTGGTCGTGCCAATGACTTGAAGTTGCAACGCTTCGTTCGTCGCGCACCTCCTGCCATTCTGGATCTTCTGAAAGGGCCATCCAGCCTTCGATTCCCATCACTTTTTCAAACCGATTAACTGAGCTGTTGGTAGTCAGCACATTGTAAGAAACACGGGATGTGCCTTCAGGTCTGGCATACTCATAGATGGCGAGGACATTGTCATACCACTTACGATGTTTGTAATAGCCAACGTCTCCGCTCGCAATCACGGCGGTAGGTATCGCATCGAAAAACCAGTTGTAGATGTCACTTTGGTGTGCCGCAGCAGAGCAGGCTGGGCTGCTGCTGTATTTTCGATACCACCACCAATTCAACAGTTGCTTCATGCTGTCGTAACCATATTGCCAGAGCATGGCGCTATCCGTTTGGCACAAGTTCTATCGTCCGACCTGGCCGTGTGCCACTGTGCCTCACCATGGGTGATCTGACCAAACAGGTGCGCCTCGTCCAGTAACTTCTTCTTGATAAAGATGTAGCGCGGATTGTGGCGACGTTGGTAAATGTCACACACAGCGCAGACCTTTACATAAGGCAATTTCAAGCAGTCGTTGATCAGCACACGCCCCTGGTTACCACACCCAACAATTGCAACGTTGCGCTGTTCGGACGGTTTCAATGCCGACACTTGCGCGAACCCGGTCTGCGAAAAAGCGCACCATGCAGTAGCGGCTGTACTGGCGGTGATGAACTGCCGACGGCTAACAGCACCGGGTGAGGGCGTGTTCATGTTCATTTCCTTGTCGCCATGAACTTCTGCCAGAGATCACGGCGGATGTGAACTTGCAGTAACACACCAGGACGAAGGCCAAACAATTCCGTCTGCCAGTCATCTCCAAAGTCGAGGTTAAATTCGGGCGACGTAATGACAACCGACGCACCGCTGGGATCGGACGGTCGGTCCCAGTAGCCGACGTGGGGTAGATCGCGCAGATACCACGGCAACGGCCAGTATTCTTTTGCCATGACTTTGACGAGCATCCGTCGTCCTTCAGGACTGACTGCGGCCATTTGATGCACGCGCTCTGCCAAACGAATGGCATCGCGGCTGGTATGGGAATAAACATAGGGATTACGTTCGTCGCATTCGAAGCGAGCGGAATTGCCCCGCGCGCTTTGCATTCCCAGGTGAACAGCCGCCAGCAGCAACAGCGGCCATGCCACCCACGGCCATCGCCGCGCCAACCAGCCCACGCCGATGCCGGCAAGCAAAATCAGACCATGAACAAGGCTCAACATGGACCAGGGCGTCTTGTACGGAATGACGGCGTACACCACGGCCATCGTCAGCACGTACACGAACAGGAACTTTCCAAAACCCATCCGCTCGTGAAAGGCTGCCACCATGCCGCCGACGGCCAGCAAAAGGATGCCCCCTTCCGTCCAGACAAGCCGCCCGGTGCGGTGCCATGCGAACCACTCCAGGTAGGCGTACCACGGATGTTCATGGCCGCTACCCTGGCCGCGTCGGACATAGTTCAGGTAGGTCAACACGCTCTGGGGAACGCCCCGCCAGTCTGTGAAGAAAACGGAAAAACAGGTTACCGAAACCCCAATGGCGACCGCCGCGGCAACCGCGACGCCAAGGAGCCGCTCGCGGGGTTTTACACGAATCTCCCCGCAACAAATCAGCGCCACACCAATGCAGAACCAGGTGATAATGCAGGTCTCTTTTGTTGCATGCATCAGGCCGGCGCAGGCGCCGGCCAGCGCGGCCCAGCCAAGACGACCGGTTTGCAGGTAACGCCACAGGGACACCAGGAGGCCGAAGGTGAAAAACACCAGCAGCATCTCCATGATGTAGTAGCGGCTGTAATAGACCATGATCGGCGAGACCGCGGTCAACAGTCCGGCACAGATTGTTTCCGTTCTACCGAGCACGTTGCCCGCCGCCAACAACAACAGGATCAGACCAACCCCGAACAGCAGCGGCGCCAACCGCATGGTCGTAACCGTCAACTGAACCAGCGTGTGCTCGCCGCGCAACCAAGCGATGGGAACAGTGGCGTAGTACAGGGTCGGGCCGTGGTAATCGTGCGGATCGTAGTCATAGCGACCGTGTTCGAGCAGGTCGCCGAGACGGATGGCATGAACCGCTTCGTCGGTGTGCATGGGGCGCCGTTCCAGTTGCGGGAGGCGAAACGCCAACGCAACCAGCGCGGCGCCGAGGATGGCGATCCAGTAATGTTTCATGAACAAAGTGGGACAGGCGTTCTCGCCTGTCCCACTGGCTGTGTGGAAACACCGGACAGGCGAGACGCCTGTCCCGACATTTCGTTATTTGGCCGGTTTGCCGAACACCTCGACTTCGATGTAGTGGTTCATCTCATTGGAGGTATTGCCACGGCTGTAAAGGCGGACATAACGGCCTTGCACGCCTTTTGCGTCAATCAGACGGCCGGAATTGACTTCGATGTACGCCTTGTCGTTGCCAATGCCCATCCCGGCGGAGTTGTCGTGGTCGTTGTTATAGACCGTCTTCACGCCGGTGACGAAATCGGGGTCGTCAGAGACCTGCACAATCACGTCGTGATAAGCGCGCGCCTGGGCATGGTAATGCCAGACAGCAATGGCGTAGATGGTGTGCTTGGCGCCGAGATCAATCTGGACCCATTGCAGGCCCGGCCCAAGTTCCACATAGCTGCCATCGGTGGCTTCCTTGTCGCCGTTGGTGATCATTTCCAACTCGCCAATAACGGGCGCGGAGTCACTGGAGGTGACTTTCTTGCCCTTGGCAACGTTGGTGGTGCCTTCGGGCACCATGATCTTTGGCGGAGGCGTGTTGGGCGCTTCCATGTTGGGGAGTTTCACGGGCATGGGCGTGCCGACAAACATCGGTTTGGGCAGTTCCAGCTTCAGCTCGACTTGTTTTTCCTCGGCGCGCCCGCTGCACGCGAGCGCGGCGACCATGAGTGCGACGGCGATGTGTTTGGTTTTCATGTTAGACCTTGTATTCCTCCGGTTTGAATTCGAGACGTTTTTGGGCTGCGACCGCTTCGTTGACCTTGAGCACCGCAACGGTACTGCGATAAGCCACCTCGGCGGGACAGTTCAACTTCGTGCCTTTCTGGATGGCCTCGAAGAAGTTCTCCAGATGCGGCTGGTGGATGGCTTTTTCGAGAACCACAGGAATCTCCCATGTCTCCGGCGGCGGCGACGCCGCAAGACGCGCATCCACTTCAGTGTTCTTCTTCTCTTCCACTTTTGCGGCGGTGTCTTCGACGCGTTTGATGAGACCTTTTTCGCCCCACTGTGTCCATTCGGGAGCGGTGGCTTTCTCCCGATACACGTTGTTCCAACGCGGCATTTCCGAAATGACCATGGAACCTTCGACTCCAAAGTATTTCTCCAAATATCCCATGGAACTGGTGGTGGTCAGGACATCGTAGAACGAACGCGCCACGCCGTCCTTGGTGTCGTACTCGAAGATGCAGATGACGTTGTCATACCAGTCGTGGTTTTTGTAGAAGTCCACGCCGCCACTGGCGATGACGGATTTCGGGTCGGCATTGAGGAACCACGAGAACATGTCAATCTGGTGCGCGCCAAGGTCGCAGATGGGGCCGCCGCCGTATTTCTTGAACCAGCGCCAGTTCAGAAGCTGGTGCATGTTTTCGTAGCCATACTTCTTCAGTGTGGCTTCGTCCATCTCGTAGCTCTTGGCACAGGTAATGTCGTCGGTCTTGGCCTTATGCCATTGGCCGCTGGCGTGTGTGATGCGTCCCAACAGTTTGGCTTCGTCTATGATTTTCTCCTTGGCGTGGAGATAGCGTGGATTGCTGCGGCGCTGGTGCCCAATCTGGAGGAGTTTACCGGTCTTGCGCTGGGTCAGGACCATTTGTCGGGCGCCTTCAATGGTGTTCGACATCAGTTTCTCGCAATACACGTGTTTACCCGCTTCGAGGGCGGCACAGGTGATTGGAGCGTGCATCCAGTCGGGAGCGGCACAGATGACCGCGTCAATGCCCTTCTCCTTTTCCAGCATTACGCGATAATCATCGTACACGGTTGTCTCATGGCCGAACTTGCTGAGGTAGCGCGAGGCATACCGTTGCGCATACGGCCAGATGTCGCAAACCGCGCGGAACTTTACATACGGGATTTGCAGGCAGGCGTTGATCAGCACGCGCCCCTGGCCGCCACAGCCGACAATGGCGACATTGAGCTGGTCGGAGGGGGCCACCTTGGCGGCGGCCTGAGCCAATCCGGTCTTCGACATCGCCAGCCACGCGCCAGCGGCAGCGCTCGTCGTGATGAACTGACGACGGGTCATTATGTTGGGTACTGTCATACTCATGGCTTTACTCATGTGTTTGATGGTTGTTCTGGGTTTTGTCAGCGGGCCAACTTTTTCAACAGTTCGCCGGCCTGTTTTCGCAGGCTTTCGTTGACCATATTGCTTTCGTGGATCCTGGTTACTGCCTCCACAATGGCTTTGTCCTTCGATTTCTTCTTGTTGACCAATTCCTGACTGATGGACAATACCGATGCCGCCGCCTCGTTGGCGACCGCCGCGTCGTCCAGATACGTTGCCGCCAGTTTCAAGGCGGCCATGTCTTTTACGTTGGCCAGTCCGCTCAACACCTGTTTTTGCGCTTCCGGTTGTTTGGCCGTGTCCAACACGGCCTTCAATTGTTTGACCTTCTCCCCTGCCGTAGCGTTCGAATCGCCAATCAAGCGCACACAACCGCGCAACGCCATAATCCGGCAGGAGGCATCCGTGTCGTTCTGGGCCACCGCCATCAAATCATTCAGCGGCGTCGTATCCGTCCATGCCGACATCGCCCGCACCGCCGCCTTCTTCAAATCCACATTGTCACTGGCCGCGCATTTGCGAACGGCTTCCAGCGCCCTGGCGCCGCCGCGTTTCGCCAACACCGTCAACAGGCTCGCGTCCGCTTCCACCGATTTGCCCAGTTTGCTCGTCAGCATGGCCGCCACGGTATCCGGGGAGGCGGTGCGCAATGCCACTGCGGTGACGGTTTGCTCCAGTTCGCCCCGTTCGCTGCTGGACGACGCTGCCACCAGCAGGTCGGCCAATGCGGGGATCATTCCTTCCTCTGCCAGCAACCGCAACGCTTTGTATGCCGCCAGACGGACTTCTTTCTCATTGTCACCACAAGCCGCCAAGATGGCCTGGTTTTGCCGACGGTCCACCCGTGCCGCAAACGCTTCGATCGCCTTGGCGCGTTCGGCGGCATTCTGGCTCTTTAGAAACTTCTCCAACGCCGCGTCCACTTCCGCGCCCGGCAGTCGGGTCAAACTGGCAAATGCCAGCGCCGCCTTCTCGTCCTTGCCCAGCGCCAGTTGCATCAACATCGGCACATTGGCCACGCTACCAATCACTCCCAACGCCTTCAGGGCCGCCGTGCTCACCTCGGCGTTGTCGTTCCCCACCAGCGACGCCACTGCCGCGGCAGCGGCCTTGTTCGCGCTGGCGGCAAGCCCCGAAATCACAATCACCTGGATGTTTGCCGGCAACGACGGTAACGCGGTAAGATACGCTTGCACGGTCCGGGCGTCTTTCACTTCAGCAACCAACTGAGCCGCTTCCACCTGCAGTTTCGGGTCGTCGCCTTTCAACATCGCCATCAATTCGTCCGGTGTCATTTGCCCGGCCCGCACCAACCCCGCCAACGCCGCCACGCGGCTCGTCGAATCGTAGGAGCCTTTCAACACGTGCCGGTAAATTTTCTCCGCCTCTGCGGGCGGGAGGGTTTCCGCGCATTCGAGATATGCCGTGACCCAGGCTTTTTGCAGCGTTGCCGAAGGAGTGATTCCTTCCAGTGCTCTGGCCGCTGACGCCCCGCCAATGTGTCCCAGCGCATTCATCGCCGCTGCTGCCACAGCCGCGTCGGGGTCCTTTGCCAGCGAAGCGAGCGCGCCGACCGCTTCGGTATCGCGACGGGCGCCGACCGAGCTGATGACGCCGATCAACAGTTTGCCTTTGACCGTGCCCAGCGCATCGCGCAACGCCTTGCCGGCGGCGGGACTGGAATTGTTTTGCAACGCATACCGGGCCATGTGGGAAAGTCGTTCGTCGGAAAGCAGAGGGGCAACAGCGGAAACGCATTTGGCCGAACCAATCTGACGCAGGCACCGGCAAACAAACGACTTGGCATCCTCGGTCGCTTCCGCCGATTGCAGCACGGCCAACAACTTGTTTTCAATGGCAGGATACCCGGCGACCGCCGCTGCGCGCATCTCGTTTTCAATCTGAACCAGGGCGGCGCGGCTGTCACCCATTTTGTATTTGACCAAATCCTGATACGGATCAGCCAGCGCGCCGCTCATTGCGGCCACGACCAAAAGCGCCACTGCGAGGATCCAAGTTCGTTTCATCTGGTGATTCCTGTCGTTGCTTCCGTGTTTCTGAGGTTGTCTGCTTGTGAGACGAGCAAACTTCACAGAATCTTCATGCCGTTTATAAAGCCCACTTCCGCGCTTGGCAAGCCTTCCCTGTGAAATCGTGCCGACACCAATGGAACGCGACCGGGCTGTTTTCTCACTCGGGGAGAAGTGTCGCCCGTCTCTTCCAACGCGTTTTCAGTGCATCCCGTCGAGTTCTGCCGCCCATCGTCCGTTAGACATTCAAAGCACAAGCCCGTTTCCGCCCGCTGTCGTAAGAACCTCACAGATCGCAGCGATTTGTTTCGGTTCCAGTTCTGGATAAACGGGTAACGAGAGGATTTCGCCGACGGCTTTTTCGGTCACAGGCAGAGAGCCGGGACCAAAACCCCAGCAGCGGTAGGCCGTTTGCAGGTGCACAGGGACCGGATAATGAATGGCGGTGCCGATGCCCCGTTCTGCCAGTTTCTGGCGCAGACGATCGCGACATGGGTGCCGAATGACGTACTGATGATAGACACTGCTGCGGTCGGAAAACGACGGTGGCGACATGATGTCCGAACCGGCCAACGCTCGCGTGTACGCGGCGGCAATCTCGGTGCGCCGACGAGTGTCGGCAAGAATGTGGCGAAGACGGACCCGAAGAATGGCAGCCTGTAAATCGTCCATGCGACTGTTCCAGCCGTGTCGAGCGCTGACCTGGCGCTCGCACCAACCGTACTGGCGCAGCTCGCGCAAAGCCGCCGCCCGCGCGGCGTCGCCGGTCACAATGATGCCGGCATCACCGAGCGCGCCGAGGTTCTTGGTCGGATAAAAGCTGAAGGCGCCCAGAATCCCCCAGGTGCCGACGGCACGGCCGTCGCACCGGGCGCCGTGAGCCTGGGCGCAATCCTCCACCACAGGAACACCGGTGGCAGCGATTTCCCGAAGGCGAGCCGCTTGACCGTAGAGGTGAACAGGAACGATGGCTTTGGTCTTTGCTGTGATGACGTCAGGCAGTTGCGCGGGGTTCATTGTGAGGTCGTCAGGGCAAACATCCACAAAGACGGGGCGCGCGCCGCTCTCCACAATGGCGGCGACAGTGGCGGTAGCGGTGAGGGAGACGGTAATGACTTCATCGCCGGGACCGATGCCAAGGGACTTCAAGGCAAGCCAAAGGGCTTCGGTGCCATTGGCGACGGCTACGGCGTGAGCGACGCCGATGAAATCGGCAAACTCGCGCTCGAAGGCTTCGACTTCGGGGCCAAGGATGTAACGACCGGAATCGAGAACGCGGGCAATGGCGGCGTCAATCTCGGCGCGGTGGGCGCGGACAAAGGCGCCGGGGTTGGCCGGGGGGATGTTCACCAGTACTGGCTCCCATGTTGGCGATAGTAGTCAAGAGTGCGAGCAAATCCTTCGCGCAATGTGACCCGCGGTTTCCAGCCGGTGGCGCTTTGGAGTTTTGAGTAGTCAGCGTAATAGTCGCCGATGTCAATGGCCTTGCGTTCGGGTGGGAATGGGACAAGACGACAGGAGCCTTCGCCGTTGAGTTTGATCAGGAGACGGGCGAGTTCGAGCAGGGAAATAACCTCGTGGCCACCGAGGTTGTAGATTTCGCCCTCGGTGGCGGGCGTCGTCGCGACAAGGAGAATCGCCTCCACCACGTCGTCCACATAGTTAAGGTCGCGTTTCTGTCGTCCGTCGCCGTACACAAGGATTTCTCGTCCCTGGACCAGTTGCCGCAACCACAGGCCCACAAAGGTCTGGCGACCGTCTGCGACTCTCATGCGCGGGCCATAGGAATTGGTCAGGCGTAGGGACGTTGTGCGCAACCCGTAAATGCGGTGGTAAAGAGTCTGGTACCAGTCGCCGGCCTGTTTATGGATACCGTTGATGTCCACGGGCGACAACGGGTGTCGCTCGTCCACGGGCAGGTAGCGGGGTTTGCCGTACGCCTGACGGGTACTGGCATGCACAATGCGCACAGTGGGATTGTGTTGGCGACAGGCTTCGAGCAGATGAAGCTGGCTGCGGCAATTGATGTCGAGATCGGTAAACGGGTCCTGCATCGAATCGAGATGACTGGTCTGCCCGGCAAGGTTAAAGATATAGGCCTGACCCTGAACGAGGCGATTCAAACCATGCTGGTCGCGCATGTCGGCGATGTTGACATGGATGCGATCCTCGTAGCCATTGAGGTTGAAACGATTGCCGCCATAGGCGGGGATGAGCGAATCGAGCACCGTGACGCGGGCGCCAAGGTCCGCCAGTCGCCGGGCCAGATTGCTGCCAAGGAAACCGAAGCCGCCGGTGACGAGCACGGATTGATGACGAAAATGGAGGCAAAAATCAGTCATCGGCAACCATGGCGTTGGCAGGCAAAACGTTGCGGTGGTGTTCGCTGCGCACGATCAGTTTCCACCAGAGACGCAGAAGGTGAAGCGCGACCCGGCAGAGCCGTCGGAAACGAAAAAACTGGCTCCGCCCCGCGACACGGTGATAATGATGGACCGGCACCTCGACGATACGGCACCCCGCTTCCTGAAACTTTCGGATCATCTCAACGCAAATCGTGCCGGTGTCGGATTCCAAAGGGATGGTCTCCAATATTCGTCGGCGAATGAGGCGAAAATCACAGTCCACATCCCGCAGTCGTATCCCGAAGGCAACACGCGTGAAATGATGATAGAGTCGCCCGATAACAATGCGGTACAATGGATCGGAACGCGCCATTTTGTACCCATTGACGACATCCACGTCGTGACGCAGGGCAGCGACAAGCTGGACAAGTTCACGCGGGTCGTACTGACCGTCGCCATCGGTGTAGAATACCCATTCTTTGCGAGCGTTGGCAAAACCACTGCGCAACGCCCCCCCGTAACCGCGGTTCTGCGCATGATGAATCACGCGCACCTGCGGATACAAACCAGCCAGCGCATCCAACACCTCGGCGGTGTGGTCGCTGCTGCCGTCGTTGACCACAAGAACTTCATAGTCCTCGGTGACACGCGGCAATGTTTGTAACGCGGCGATGACCAGACTTCCTATGGTGGCCTCGTCATTGTAAGCGGGAAAGAAAACCGTGATGGATGAAGGGATCATGGACACGCCTCCTTTTGCGCGAGTGCCAACACACTCAGACCGACAGGCAGATTGAAACGGCGAAGCCAAAACCGCTCGGCGCCCAGTAGGCCGATCAAAATCCGATTCAACGGCGCGGACGGAAGCCGCACGTCGCTGGCTGCATGACCTCGAAAAAAACACCGCCAGAGCACGATCAACGGAAACAATATCGTGTTGGCATAGGTAACACGGACCGGACGCAACCCGGCAGTCTGGAGCTTGGCGCGCACTTCTCGGCAGGTGTAACGGTGGCGTGTGTGAACGACAACATCGTGGGCACCGCGCAACCAGTCGTACGCCGGCAGCCGCAACAACAACCAACCTCCAGGACGCAGAACGCGGGCAAACTCGCGCAGGGCCTGCTCGTCATGGGTGACGTTGAGGTGATAGAGAACGTCAAGGGAAGTCACAACAGCAAACTGGTTGGCGGTAAACGGTAACGCCTCGATGTTGGCACGAACCAAACTCCGGCAACCACCGGCGGCGGCCAGCCGCAGGGCGAACGGATGCAGATCCACGCCGCAGGACTGGCCGAACGCAGTTAGTTGCTTGAGCCAACCGCCAGCGCCACAGCCGGCATCGAGAAGCCGCGATAAGCCGCCGTCCCTCCAAGGCAAACAGCGTAACCAGTCGGCGGCAATGGCGTTCATCCCGACATACCACCAGTGGAGGGATTCCAGCCGCGCAAGGTTATGATACTCCGACGCGTTCATATTGTGAGAAGGATTCTCTTTGGGAAACAATGCGATTCGAAGGGGACACCCCCCGACAACGATTCTCTCGTCGAATCAGAATGACATAAACTGCGCCCAACAGAACCGCTGCACTGAACGAAATCGTTCGACCCCAGAAGAAAGACGACGGACGAAATCGCACGGTAAGAGTGCCAGAACCGGCTTGAGGGATAATAATTCCCTTGAACGCGGTAAAGGCGGGGATGATGCGGAATGGATGCCGTTTTTCGTCCACAGCCTCCCAACCGGGATAATAGGACTCGGAAACGAAAAGAATACCGGGAGCGTGTGCGGTGTATTCAATTACGTAGGTTTCAGGATTGAGACGAGTCAGCCGAGGGGAGACGGGGTTGAGATCGAGCCGGTTTAGTTGACGAGGTAGATCGGAACCGAGGTCGGCATCTCGTACGGCCACGACATCGTGGTAGTTCAACACACCGGATTCGAGGTCCCGAAGAATGGCCTCGTCCGACGGGTACCGGGCAATGGCGGTAAAAAATTTCACCCGCGGCAAGCATTGAGGGCGCGTTATCCAGGAGGCTTGTTTTTGGGAGGAATCAAACCGGATGAGAAATCCGACGTTTTTCAGGTCAAGCAAAGCATTGTCGTTGGTGAGCTTGTTGAGCGTGGCCATCTGATCCAGCTCGAAAGTGAGATAGCCGCGCGTAGATTCCATGTCCTTGTGCATCAGCGGCATGTTCGAGTCCATGAGAAACTCCGCATACCGTCCGTCCATCCGCTGTGAGAATCGCATCGGGCCATATTGCTGAACGCAATCCCGGTAGGTTCGGACAATGGAATAAGTATCGGCATAGTAAACTTCCGGGTTGGTGCCGCCGCGGTGAAATATCACAAACGCATGAAAGAAATCCATGCAGGTCAACAATGCCAGCGCCACGCCGGAAAGCACCCCCCAGACCCCGCCCCAGCAACGCCACAAGCCCCACAGGCAGAGTGCCGTGCCAGCAAACACCGCGACCGAGATCATTGTTTGCCGCTCGGCAAATATCGCGCGAGAAGCGTCCCGCAATTCGGGAAATAACTGTTCGCCCGCCATGAACAAGCCGACCACGCCCAGCAAATACACAAGGCTCAATCCGAATAGCGGTTTGCCAAGGTCAGGCGCGTCCTCTTTTGCAAGCGACCGAACAAGGAACGCCACCAGCATCGCGGCACAAAAATCCGCCACGCACGCCATACGGGAAGGACCGCGGAACAGCGAGACGCCGGGCAGGATGTGATACAGGAGGTTGAACAGCCCGCCGAACCGTCCCAACATGAACCAGAGCGCCAACAACCAGCTCGCCGCAAAAAACATCGCCGGCGTGTCTCGAAACCGTTGTCGTTGAAACAGCACCACGACCAGCGCCATCAGCGCCAACTGCCCGGCATAACCGCCGAATTCCCAGTACTGCCAATAACCCGGACAAACCGTGGAAATCTCCAGCGCGTCCGGGTTGTATCCCCAAAACGGCACGCCAATACTCCGATCGTTGGTAACGCCGAAGAAATTCGGCACCACAAAGTGCAACAGATACCGCCACGGCATGGATTGGCGGGCAACTTCGTCAAACCCCCAGTTTTCGCGCACACTAAGCCGCCAATGTTCCCATGACGGCAACAGTAACACGGCCCCCAGCAACAATGCCGAGACAAACACGCCCGCCATCCGCAGACTTTCCATTCCAAGGGCTCTGACCAACGCCACCGCCGTGCGCGGTTCATCCTCCGACATAACCCGGTAGCGTCGCCACAGCCAGTAGGCCGCCAAGAGGTAGCACTGGTACAGAAGCGTTTGCGGAAACCCCGCAAAAAACGACAACAACACCGCCCCCGTCAGCAGGGCGTAATAGATCGCCCTGCGGCGGACCACCGCGAGGTCCACCAACCACATCTGCAACGGCAGCCACGCATACACCTGCAACATCGGGAAATGAATGATGTGCAACGAGCTGAACCCGCCAAAACAATAGACGGTTGCGCCCAGAAAACACGCCAGAGGCCCGACCTGATGTCGTCGCAGGAACAGACACATAAATCCGCCCCCCATCACCAGGTGCAACACCATGTACCACTGATACACCACAAACGAGAGACGCTCCGCACCGGCAAATGGTGTCATCAACCAGACAAACGGATAATACACCCCAGTTTGAAGGTCGGTGTACAACGGCACGCCGCACATGATGCCGGACAGCCAGAACGGAAAACGCCCCTCGGCCACGGACGTGCAGAAATAATTTACCGCCGGGTAGTACCACCGCAGAAGGTCTTCCCAGAGGAAACTGCGACCGATCAGGTAATCAAAATAAAACAACACCAATGCGACCGCCAAGGCGGCAAAAGCCATCCCATATCCATATCGTTTCCACAGCGACACCGACCCGGCGGTCACGCCATGAATTTTCCCGTTTTTCCCATTAACATGCTCCTTGCGGAAGCTGCGGGGTTTCTTGGCCATACGAAAGCGACAAGCCTTGCAAGCAACGATCGCCAACGTTATCTCGACCACCCAAATTCAAACAGTCGGTAGAATTACCGACACCCCACCCCGGTTACTCCGCGTCGCGTCGGAGATACCGGGCAACCGCCTGCGCGCGGGAGCGCACATGAAGCTTGTGGTAAATCCTCTCAATGTGAGTGCGAATGGTCGCATAACTGGCGCCAAGTCGCTCCGCGATTTCCTTGTAGAGGTACCCCTGCGCCAGGTAATCGAGCACCTCCTGCTCGCGCGGGGAAAGCATGTCCACTTCCCGCTCGAGCGAACGACTTTTCTGGAAAAACTGCACCACTTTGCGGGCAATGCCGCTGGTCATCGGCGCGCCGCCGCCATGCACATCATGAATCGCCTCCAGTAGCTGGGCGGGTCGTACGGGTTTGACCAGATAACCGACCGCCCCTGCCGCCAGCGCGTTGAAGATGAACTCGGTGTCGTTGTACACGGTCAGCATCAACACTTGAACCTGCGGTATTCTTTCCACCAACTGGCGAACACACTCGACCCCGTTCATGCCGGGCAGATCAATGTCCATCAACACCACTTGTGGCGGCTGGACACTCATCCCGCTGAGCGCTTCCTCTGCGCTGGCATACTGGCCCACGCACCGACAATCATCGGCACGGTCAATGACGTTCGCCAAAAGACCGCGCACCCGCGGATCATCTTCGACGATGGCAACTGTAATGGGCATATTGTTTTTTGGAGACGATCTCATCTTGCGTCGCCCTCCCTGAGGTCACCAGTCGGTAGTTTTACCGTCGGAAGGATTACCGACAAAATCGTTCGTGTGCCCTCACCGGGCCGGCTTTGTTGATGGAAACGCCCGCCGATTTCCGCCAGGCGCGTTTCCAGGTTGCCCAGGCCATTTCGACCAGTGGCGACACCGGAAACGGTGTCGGCCTCAAATCCGCGGCCATTATCCTGGATTGTAACTGTCAACACCGGTCCATTCAGTGTCACCGACAGATGGACTTCGGTGGCCCCGGCGTGCTTGACCACGTTGTGAAGCGTCTCTTTGATCGCCAGCCACAGGTGATGGCGTACCGTCGCGCTGATCGCCACCGCGGGCGGCTCGGACGGCAGCTTCAGGCGGCAGGCCAGCCCGGCGGTGCCGAGGAAATCCTGCGCGAATTCGCCCACGTAGGAGACAAAACTGTCCAACGTGTCGTTGGCGGGATTGATGGCCCAAACAATTTCGTTGAGCGACTGTGTCAGTTCGCGTGCCCGACGAAAGATGGCGTCGAGCCGCTCCCGTAATTGCTGTGGTTGGTTGCTTTCCGCCTGTGCCAGTTCGCTGAGTATGGCCACCTCCGTCAGCCCGGCGCCGACATCGTCGTGAATGTCGCGCGCAATGCGGGCGCGCTCCCGTTCCACTGCATGGCGGCGTTCCAACTCCTCCAGTCTGGCAGTGATTTGACGCCGGTAATAGCCCCTCAAGAGACTTCCCGCCAGCGCCAGCCCCAGCAGCCCGGCCAGTAGCCAAAACCAGGTTGTTTCCCAAAAAAACGGCGGCACGACCACGGTGACCGGTCGGGAAACACGGCTCCACTCGCTGTCACGATCGCGCGCCATCACGCGAAACTGATACTCGCCCGCTGGCAGCCGGGCGTAACGAGCTGTCCGTTCCGCGCTGGCCTTTGACCACTCGGAATCAAAACCGGCCAGTTGGAATTTGAAGTGGGCCCGGTCCGGCGCGGTAAACACCGGTGCCGTGAAACGGAACTCCACCGCGCGAAGCCCTCGCGGCAAATGGATGGGGGGAAGAATGTTTTCGGCGGCCAGCGCCATTCTTCGTCCGTTGGCCCATACTTCTTCCACGTACACCGGCGGCGCAACGGGTTGCGGGGGAACCTCCTTTGGCTCAACCATGGCAATGCCTTCCATGGTGGGGAACCACAACCGGCCATCGGCTGTTCGAGCGGCACGCGCTCCCAGTCGTCCGGTGCATTCCTCGTCTGCCATGCCGGCTTCCAAACCCAGATGTCGAACCGCCATCACCATTTTGCGGCCTGCAATCACTTCCTCAAATTCGCTTCGGCGTATCCGCATGATACCGCGCCGTGTTCCGAACCAGAGATCCCCGATTTCATCCTCCAAAATTTGCAGGATGACATTGTCCACCAGACCGTTGGCTGTCGTGAACAGGTGCCGACTGTTCCCCTGCCACCGAAGCAGACCACTGGTGGAGCCAATCCATAACACTCCCGTCGAATCTTGATAGAAACTGAATAACGAACCGTCCGGCAACCCGTCCTTGCGCCCAAACCACTGTGCCGAACCATCGCGCCGAAAACACAGCAACCCAACCTGTTGATACCCCACCCACACCTGTTCGTCGCGATCCTCGTACAAAACCTGCACCATGTCCGCCGTCTCATTTACGGGCACCAACAGGCCTTCCCGGTCCACCTGCATCAAGCCCTCCCAGGTTCCCACCCACAAACGCCCGCGGCCATCCTCCAACAATGCACTGATTCCACGCGCCGACATCCCACCGCGGTTTGCTTTTCGCATCCGACAGATGTCTCCATCGCGGCGCCACCGCCACAGGGAGTCACCTTGTGTACCCACCCACAATGTCCCATCTCGCCCCCGATGCAGCGCTGAGACGGTCGCATCCTTCGGAAACAAACCCGGATCGCTCCGACGCAATGCCCCCGGCGTGCCGTAAAGCAATCCACCACCCGCCACTCCCACCCAAAAATTCGCAGGCGATTCCGCCAACAGTGCTGTAATGGATTCGTCTCCCACCGACAACCCCGTGCGAAACATCGTCACCCGTTTCCGTCGCAACCGGATCAACCCTCCACTGGTACCCACCCACACGTTTCCCTCCCTGTCAATCGTCACACATCGCACATCACAGGGAAACACCCCGTCGCGCGCCGTCAACCCACTCCACTGCCCCGCCCGCCAACGATACAACCCACGCAATGTCCCCACCCACAAAGCCCCTTCCTCATCGGTCACCGTCGCTGTCACCTCCGAAGCAACCGTCTCCGGCGGCACGCGATTGGTTATCGCCACCGGCGCCAACGGCGACGCCTGTCCCGTCAACTCCACAAACCTCACTCCGTCAAACCGCAGCCAATGATGCGGCGTGTGACACCACAAATATCCGTCCGCCTGCTGTTGTACAAAGGTGACGACTGCTTCCGGCATGCCGTCTTCCACCGACCACCGTCGCAGTGTGTACTCGGTCAACAATCGCGACTCCGCCGCCTCCGCGACCACTGCCGCAACAAGAACAAATCCGATCCACTTCCAAACAACCTTCACGCGCCAAGCCTAAGATTCCATCGCCGTCCGCGCAAGAGCAGACTGGCGCAAAAAAAAACTCGGTGATACTCTTTGCCCCATCATGAACCGAGTCGGTATCTGCATTGCGGGGCTGGATGGCGCCGTCGCTTCCACCATGGTGGCGGGTGCCGCCTTGTTAAAGCGCGGGCTGACACAGCCGATCGCGTTGCTTTCCGAACCCTACGTCCCTTCCCACCAGCTCGCCCGCTGGAACGAGATTGTCTTCGCCGGCTGGGACCCCCGCGGCGAAGACCTTTACGCCGCCGCGCTTCGCAATGCGGTCATCCCTCCCGCAACCCTGCGCCCCGTTCAACGCGCCCTCGCGGCGCTCAAACCGTGGCCGGCCGCTGCCGATCGCATCGCCGCCTTTCGTCGCCAGCACAATCTCGACACTGTCATCGTGCTGAACCTGTTGCCAACGGGCGAAAACGCAGCCTCAAAACAGTATGCCCGGCTTGCCGCGAAACACGGTTGCCCGTTTGTGAATTTCACGCCGAACGATTGCGATGAACAACAGTTGCGCGATGTGCCGTTTGCCGGGCGCGACGGCAAGACGGGACAGACCTGGCTCAAATCCGTGCTGGCACCCGCGTTGCGCGACCGCGGCCTGCGCGTCACGGGCTGGTACTCGACCAACCTGCTCGGCAATGAGGACGGCAAGATCGTCGGCGATCCCGTGTTGGGCGCGGCAAAAATCCGCGACAAAAGCCAACTGCTCGGCGAAATGCTCGGTTACGAGCCGTTCCACACCGTTCGCATCGAGTATTTCCCACCGCGCGGCGACACCAAGGAAAGTTGGGACTATATCGAGGCGGACGGTTTTCTCGGTTTGCCCCTCCAGTTCCGCATCAGCGTCCAGTACCGCGATTCCATCCTCGCCGCCCCGATGTGCCTGGACCTCTGCCGGTTCCTCGCGCTGGCGGCCCGTCGCGGCGAGCGCGGCAATCAACGCTGGCTGAGCCTGTATTTCAAAGCCCCTTACGGCGGCCCGCCTCACGATTTCTTTCGCCAGGAACAGATGCTGCGCCAGTATCTAGCCGCGGTGTAAGCGACGCGCCACCTGCCACGCCACGACCAGAAGCAAAAGCGCGGCACTGAGATTCAAGTAGAGCAACTGGCGTTTGTCATCCAATCCCGCCAACATGGGGTAGAACAAACCAAACGCAATCAGTTCCACCGCTACCCCCCGGCCTTCCGCGCCGGGCAGGACGCGCCACAGCGCCGCCACCAACAACACGAACATCGGCACGACCACCACCAGACCCGTCCCCCAAAAACCGAGCCAGGTGTCGCTGAAATCCCCCAACAACGCGTACGCCAACGCCACGGCGGCGGCGACCAACACCGTCAATAGCGCCGTGTGTTTGTACCCGGCCAGTGTACCACCCAGCAGCAAGGCGGCAAACAAGAGCACCCAGCCTTTGCGCGCCTCGTCGAGCACGGCACCGGCGAGTTCGCCTGGCTGCGTCAGTTTGGGAAGCTCGATGCCCATTCCTTTGCTGGAGAGCGCCCGATCCAGCCGATAGGTTAACTGGACTCCCGTGCCGCTCTCCGCCGTCTCGGTGGGCGCCATGCAACCTTCGGGGTAGTTGAGGCTTTTGCGCGGCAGATCGGGCAACGTCAGTTTCAGCTCAAAGTCGCGGATCTCGCGCGGATCGCGGACCTGGAAATACCAGTGGCTCAGGCCGCGGCTTTTGAAACTGATCTCGCAGGCGATCTCCTCACCGGGCTTGAGCGGCTGTTCCAGTTCAAGCGCGTGGGATCGAATGCGAAGTCGGTCGCGGACACTGACGCCGTTGAGCGCGACAGCAAGGTCATCGTACATCGCCGACGCCGCAGGCAACGGGAACCGCAGCGTCGCCGTCACCTCGCGCGGCGCGGGATTGCGAAGCCGCCATGCGAACCGGCATTCGGTCGTGTAGCCGGGATAAACCGCCGGGCCTTTTCGTCGCGGGTTTTGGCGGAGCGTGACGGCGTGCCGTTCGCTGACGAACGGATTTTCGTCAACCGTGTGAACGACCTTGCGTTTGCGGGTTACGGTTGGTCGGGTCGGATCCTCCGATTCGAGGCGTTCGAGTTGTTCCTCCTCCCAGTGCAACGCGACGCTGAGGTCGCCCTGCGTCTGCTCCGGCCCCCAGATCGTGCGGACCGCGCCGAGATTGGCTTCCGTCACCCGCCCGTGGTCATGCCGAAAACAGGCAGCGGTCCGGCTCAGATAGTTCGACAACCCCAGTGCCGCGCCAAGCAACAACACGACCAGCGTCGTCCCCCACAGGAACCGTCCCAGCCACTTCCAAACGGCCCACCCCAGCGTTGTTGGCGACTCGGTTTTGAGGACAACATGGAGGAACACGGCGGCAAGCGCGGCTCCCAGCAACAAGGTGAACAAGGGTTGCGCCCCGAACGACGCCGACACACGATCCCACAACGACTGTAGAAACGGCCACATAACAGCTTCCTCCTTGTGCGGTCGCAGGTGAGATGAGCGACCGTGTCCGCACACTACGCTTTCGCCAAATGGAGTCAAAACAATTTCGGAATAAATCTGAAGCTTGGATCCAATCCGATGACAAAGTAGAGTTGCTTTTGCACAACGGCCTATGACAACAGCGCTCGATCTTGACCTGAAGAAGTTGCAAACCCGAGCCTTTCACATGCTCGAATGGGCGGAAGATGTTCTCCGCCGCTATCATTCGCTCAGCAAGCCGATCACTCAGCAACTGAAACCGCTTTACGACTGGATATTCGTCCCGCCGACACTCTGGCCGTTCAACCTCCATGATGTGCTGACGGACTGCCTTGCCGCTCTCGAAAAAGGGAAACGCTTGAACTCCCGGCAACGTCTTCTCATAGACCTGTTGCCTGAACCGCCCGGTGAAAACATCTGCGCTGCCGTGGCTGACCACGAACACCACGTTCACAAGGGCACGTACGAGAACCTTGTCAAAACACAGGCCAAGTATTCCCAGAACGAACTCGCCATCACGACCAATCCGGAACTCCGTCGCCAATGGACGCGCATCAAAACTGCGTTCAATGTCCAAGCCTACCGCGACCACAAAGGCGTCATTCGCCGGACAATGGGCACAGAGCGCAATCTGCGCCCATCGTTCTCCATCAACTCGCGTCGCCGCGATGACCTGTTTCGCGCCGTCTTCGATGCGTTCTGCCTTCGCTGGAACCTCTACGGGATGCAGAACGATGAGCCGCTCCTCCTCAAATTCGCCGTCAACCTCACACCGTACGGAACGATGATCCACATCCCCGCCTACTGGTCATTTGATCCGAAGCGCGACATTCGCTGGGACGCCATCGCGAAGCTTCACCGCATCCGCGTTCCCGGTCGTCAAGGCGCTGCCCTTGCCGAGAATCTTGCGCAGCGGATGAAGGATGCTGAGAAACTCCGTCGCCTCGACAAAGAGGCTTTCCGACTCGGCTTAAAAGGTGAGAAGAAGCACGAGTTCCTCTGCGCTGGTCTTGGTTGGGATATCCGCACAAGCCCCAAACGCCTCACCCGGCTTCGTAAAGAATTTGGAAGCCGGTAAGCACGCCTGCCGGGACAATCTTTGGGGACAATCAGTTCCTTTGTCCTAGTCATCGGTTTGACGCATGATCGCGGCATGGAAAGTTCAACCGAATCTGCAAGTGCGCTGGCTCCCAAGACACAGTCACCTGAACCGGCAATTCACAGCAGCACCACGACTCAAGTGGTCTGTAGTTTGTTCGGTTCAAGCAGCTTTGTGGAGCGCGGTGACTCCCCTCATGTTCCCATATTGACGGCGTTCGGAGCCGAATCGCTTCACATGTGCCGAATGTTTGGTGCGTGGAATTTGGAACGGATGATCGCGGATCATTGCGCCCTGCTCTGTCGCTCGATTCGTATTCTGCCCAACGAATCGGTTCCACAGCTCTGGGACGATCTCACTTTTCAATTTGGGCCGCGCTCTTTCGTCTATGCGGATGCGTGCCGCGTCGTTGGGTTCGCGAGTACGCCGACGGAAGCCGAGCGGCTCGTGACGCAATTCAGCAAAGCCTATCTCAAGCCGCCGCAGCCGAGAGCCGGCGAGTTCAGTCTCATCCAAGTCAGTGGCAACGACATCAATACCCACGAAGTTCCCTTGCCCACCGAGATTTCACTCAGAACGGAAGCGCTTGACCTTCATTATGGCGACGGCGCCGAGGCATGGCATCAGGAGTTCGTCACAAAATTCCGCGAGAACCCTCACGGACTGTCCATCTTCGAAGGCAGCCCCGGCACGGGCAAAACCAGCTATCTGCGTTACCTGATGGATGTGCTCAAGGAGTCGCATCGCTTCTACTTCATTCCAACGGCTTCGATGGATGTCCTTTCCAAGCCGGAGTTCATCGGCTTCCGGGCCGGTCAACGTCGGCTCTACGACGACAAGCGGTTCGTGGTGATTCTCGAAGATTCCGAAGCCGCCTTGATCACTCGCAGCACCGACAACCGTGACCAAGTCAGCGCGCTCCTGAACCTCTCCGATGGAATGCTGGTCGACTTTTTGCAGCTTCACATCATCTGCACGATCAATTGCACCACTGCGAACCTCGATCCCGCCCTACTCCGTCCCGGCCGCCTGCTTTGTCATCGCATCTTCCCTCGGCTCGACTACGCCCAAGCCGCCCGGCTCGCCGAAAGTCTCGGCCAGAAGTTGCCGGTCGCCGCTGATTATTCGCTCGCGGAAATCTTCGCCGGACAAGACATCCATGAAACAAACCGGATGCACATCGGCTTCCGCTGACCATCGCCAAAGAAAGGAAAAATCTATGACCCAATCACTGCCCCACTCTTTTGTTAAGACCGTGAACCGCTATTTGCGCCGCAAGATGCCGGAGAAAGCGGCCGATGAATGTGTGCGCATGGCACGGAAACAACCTTTCAACCGGGAACTCTTGGTCTATTGCTCGCCGGTTGTCCTCGAAGCCACGGCCAAACACAGCCAACAGTTGTTGGCCGTGCTTGACCGGTATCTGATGAGCCACAGGAAGGACCCTGAAATCCGCAAACTACGGAGAATACTTAACAAACGTATAAGACTCCAAATGGAATGCGAACGGTTGGACGACAAACTCACCGCTCTGGTCATGCGGCGGATAACACTTGCGGCACATAAGCCGATACTGAGGGCGGTGCAAGCAATACTGGTCAAATGCCAACGAGTGATTGACAACGTAAGAACAAAACTCGGGAAGGAAGATAGCTCTGACAAGGTTCGCAAGCCAAGCGATCGCGGCACGCCCCGCAACAAGTAATTACCGGTGCTGATCTGATCGCCAGGGAGAAATTCATGAGCGACTTGAGTTCTTCCATCCGCAATTCCGCCAAAGCCATCATCATCCGGGATGGCTGCGTGTTGCTGATTCGCATCAACGACAAAGACGGCGAGTGGTATGTCTTACCGGGCGGCGGCCAGCGACTGGGCGAAACGCTGCAAGAGGCGGTTCGCCGCGAGTGCATGGAAGAAGCCGATATTGATGTCCAAGTCGGTCAGTTGCGCCTGGTCCGGGAATACATTGCCAAGAACCACGGAGCTCCTGAGTGCAACCGTCATGTTCACCGGGTGGAGTTTATGTTTGAGTGTAAAATTGACGGTGACGCTGTCCCTGACAATGGCAAGCGTCCTGACTCAAATCAAATTGGCCTTGTGTGGGTTCCGCTGGACGACCTGACAACCTATGAACTGTATCCATACGGCCTCGGCCACATACTTCGCGACGGATTCGACAGCGCAGGATGCGAGTACATGGGAGATGTGGAGTAACAGCCAATTGCACTGGCATTTGTTAATGCGCTCGATACAATGCCGACCATAAAATCCACAAATTAGGAAGCAGACAAGATTACTAAATAATTGACGTAATTATGGACTATCGAAGTTTACTGCTCATGCCATCTGAGAAATATGCGGCGTATCATCCACGCACCGAGCAAGAAGTAGCGGAATACGAAAAGGCATCGGAAATCAGGACTGATTACCTCGAATGGTGCACAGAATTTGGAGAAGATCCTGAACTCTCAGAGTCTTTGGAACATTACGAAGAGATCCAAGCAGAACAAGGACAAGCATGGTGGGACGGCCTTGATGAAAACGACCGAGAGAGATACGAACATAACATGAATAAGGACGATTGATTCACCGCGTCATCGAATGATCTTCGCGAATACTGCATGAGTCTCTTCAAACAACTTGAAAAGTTTTACCGACCCGACCAGATATTGCTGGAGGACATCCACACAGAGATTGTTGCCCAAGTGCTGCGCAATTCACCCGATTTAACCTTGAAGTGGCTGCGCGGAATCGGAGTGACGAATTTGGAGGGAGACGCCGAGAAGCTCACGATTACCACGCAGGAAACGTTTGCAAAGCTACCCGGACACGAGACTGACAGCCGACCTGACATTACCATACGGATTGTGACCGGTGGGAGGAGCGAGCTTGTTTTTGTCGAATCTAAGCTATCCTCTACACAGGGACACAAACAGATCGAGCGTTATGTTGATCACCTTGCAGTCGAAAAGCAGAGCAAACCGTGGTCCAAGGTTTCGCTGGTTTACATTACGCGCGACTTTGAGGCGGTGGAGAATCCACGGAAACAAGGCGTGGCGTTTAAGACCACACGCTGGTTTGAATTTTATCAATATTTGAAAGCCCATGTGAAAAGGAACAGCGATGGGCTGGACAAAGAACTCAAGCTGTTCATGGAGGAAAACCGTATGTCATTAGGCAACCAATTCCGCTCCACCGATCTCGTCGCGCTGGAAAATTTTCTCAGCGCAAAAGCGTTAATGGATGAGACACTGAATGGGGAGGTGTCCCAAAAAGCAGAGAAGATTCTGGGGCATTTCTATTCGTTGGATTATCATAGCTTTGCCATCAAACAACTGCGTGATTACCATCGCTACATTGTTTGTTCCCTTTTCGACGGTTTTGAGTGTCTGATTGGCTATTGGCTGCCACATGGAAATCCCGACCAGCCTGTCTGGGTGGGGATCGAGTTCGGTGCGAATCCAAACTTAACATCGGGGCGGAAAGTGATCGAGGCATTTCATAATTGGCTCCAGGAATCGGGTAGTTCTTGGTCGGCCGAATCCTTGAATGACGAGAATTGGAGCACGATTCGTAAAGGCAAGGCACTCCATGCTCTCATGGGTGAACCGGACCATGTAAAGGCAATCAAGAATCATTTACTTGGCTTGCTTGATGAAGTTGCTGCCTTCAAGAACACCTACCCAAGTCTGCCATGGCACACAGCCGTGAAAGATGCGCCACCCCAAGAGAAATCGTAGTGTGAAGCGGGTGCTCTTTACCAGCCTCGACCTTGCAGGGCGATTACATTTAGAAGTGGAGCAGTTGGAGGAGGTAAGCACAACTCCAACCGGCCGCCTTTTGTTTGGCGCGTACTCCCACCGCGTGCGTTTTGTCCCGCCGCAGGATGTTCAACGTCAACGCACGCAACAACGCCAAGTTCTGTACCGCGTGACGCTGCCGTAGCCCATGCGCGTCTTCCCCCAGTTGCACGTCCAACACCCAGTGCACGCTGTTCTCCACTTCCCAATGCCCCCGCACCGCCCCGGCCAACCGCACCGCGTCCGCCGGCAAGCTCGTCAGGTAGTAGCGGCGTTGCGTCTGCACCTGACCGCGCACCGTGCGCTCCGACTCCACCACCGCGACGCTGCGCAACCCCTCCCACTGCGCCTTGTCCGCCAACCAATCAATCTGTTCGGTGATCCAGTAGCGTCGCTGTTCGTGTCGCCCATGCTCTTTGTCCAGCGTCTGGTGCGCGGCGTGAGGCACGCCGCGCCACGCACCCGCCAGCGCGTCGTCGAGGAAGGTTTTCACTTCCTCGTGCAACACGCCGTGGTTGCCTTTCAGTGCCAACACGTACTCGGCATCGGCTTCGATGATCTCTTTGGCCACGGTTTTCTGGCAATTCAATGCGTCCACCGTGACCACACAGCCGGCCAGTTCGAGGGCGCGCAGCAGGGCCGGTAACGCCGTGATCTCGTTGCTGTGATCGTCCACTTTCCACTGGCCGAGGATCAGGCGATTGGCGCTGGCCCAGACGTTGACCAGGTGCAGCGGCCCGGTGGTGGCGGTGGCGCTGCCACGCAGGCTCTTGCCGTCCACCGCGACGACTTCGCCGGCGACCGCGCGGCGCAGCGATTGGGTCCACGCAATGAAGACCTCGCGGAAGTGGTTGGGATCAATCAGGCCGAAGATGCGGTTGAAGGTGTCGTGGGAGGGTATGCCATGCGGCAGTGCCAGCCAGGTTTTGAGCCAGTCGTGTTGACAACGGCCCCAGAGGGCGATGTCGGTGAAGGTCTGCGCGCCGCAGAGCGAGGCGCAGAGGCTGATCAACAGGATGTCGAGCAGGTGATGGCGTTTGGCGCGACCGGTGCGCGGGTCGTGGATGGCTTGGAGTTTGGTTTTCAGATCAAGCAGTGGTTGAGGGATGTGATGTTGCATTCCTATCTTCAACCAAAACCCAAAGCAAACCGGAAGCAAAAAATGTGTTGTTGTAAACCGGTGCGCCCGGTCTACTTACAACCACAACCCCCATCCCACTCAAAATGCAATCGCCCTGATCCTTACGGACGAACGGTTGACCGTTGGGCTGTCACGGGGTATGCTTCGCCGCTCTTACGATGAGAAAACGTAACATCAACCGAAAGAAAATTGAGCAGGCGGTTCGCCTGTTGCTGGAAGCCATTGGGGAAGACCCAGAACGAGAGGGGTTACTGGAGACACCGGAACGGGTGGCACGGATGTACGAGGAGATTTTTGGTGGCGGCGAGGAGGACCCGAAGGAGAGTCTGGCCAAGCAATTTGACGAACAGCATCACGAGATGGTGTTGGTCAAGGACATCCCGTTTTTCTCGATGTGTGAACATCATCTGATGCCGTTCTTTGGCAAGGCGCATGTGGCCTACATTCCCAACGGTCATGTGGTCGGCATCTCAAAGCTGGCGCGGGTGGTCGAGGCGTTCGCCCGCCGCCCCCAGGTTCAAGAGCGCATGACCAGCCAGATTGCCGACATGATCGAACAGGAATTGAAACCACAAGGGGTCGCCGTCGTTTGCGAGGCCGTGCACACCTGCATGACGATGCGGGGCGTGAAGAAACCCGGCGCGACGGTCGTGACGTCGGCGATGCGGGGTGGATTCCGCAGCCGTATATCCACACGCGCTGAGGTGTTGGCGTTGATTTACGGGAAACCCTCGGTTTGATGAAAAAGGTGTTCATTAAAACCTACGGTTGTCAGATGAACGTCCGCGACAGCGAAGCGGTCGCGGCGTTGTTGGAGCAACGCGGCTATGTCATTGTCGAGTCGGAAGAGGAGGCTGACGCGATTCTGCTGAACACCTGCAGTGTGCGGGACCTGGCCGAGCAGAAGGCGTTGGGCAAAATGACCGCGTTGGCGGAACGAAAACAGGCAAAACCGACGTTGCGTTTAGGGTTTATGGGGTGCATGGCACAGAGCCGAGGTGCGGAACTCACGGACAAACTGCCGTTTGTGGACCTGGTGGTTGGGACTCAACGTTTTCACCATCTGCCGGAGTATTTGGATCGTTTGTTTGTGGAACAAACCCCCATCATGGATATCGCGGAAGAGCCGGGAAGCGAATCCGCCATCAAAGAGCACCAGCGGGGCGGCGTCACGGCGTTTGTGAGTATCATGCAGGGTTGCAATATGCCATGTACGTTTTGCATCGTTCCGCAGACCCGCGGGGCGGAACGCAGCCGCGGCGTCGAGGAGATTGTCGAGGAAGTTCGGCGGTTGGTGGAGGAGGGGGTCAAGGAGGTCACGTTGCTGGGGCAAATTGTGACCAGTTACGGGCGCGGGTGTATCCCGAAAAAAGAGGGTAAATCGGCATTTGTGCAGCTTTTGGAGGCCGTGCACGAGATCAAAGGGTTGGAGCGGATTCGTTTTACATCGCCGCATCCAAAAGGGTTTGGGGATGATCTGGTGGCTGCCTATCGCGATTTGCCGAAGCTTTGTGAGCACGCCCATCTGCCGGTTCAGAGCGGTTCGAACCGCGTGCTGAAAATGATGAAACGCGGATACACGCGGGAGATGTTCCTGCGGATTGTGGAGAAACTACGGGCGGCGCGACCTGCCATGGTTTTTTCCAGCGACATCATTGTGGGGTTTCCCGGTGAGACCGAGGAGGATTTTGAGCAGACAGCATCGCTGATGCAGGAAGTGCCGTTTGAGCAGGCCTACATCTTCAAGTATTCGAAGCGGCGCGGAACACCGGCGGCGACGATGGACGGGCAGGTGCCAACGCCGATCAAGGAGGAGCGAAACCAGCGATTGTTGCAGATTTTGAACGAAACAGCGGCACGGAAGAACCGCGAGTTGGTGGGACAAACGCTGGAAGTGCTGGTGGAAGGTCCCAGCCCGAAAAATCCGCAACGCCTTTTTGGGCGGACGCGAAGCAATAAAGGAGTTGTTTTTGAGGGCGACGTGCGGCACAAGGGTATGTTATTGCCGGTGCGGATTGAGCGGGCGACCGCTGTTACCTTGTATGGCACACCGGTCATTCACGAATTATGACTCGATTGGCAATTATCTCAACGATGATAGGAGTGGCCGTGATCGCGCTGCGGTTGCCGGGGGTATTGTGGCCGGCAAAATACCGGGCGTTTGCGGTGAAGTTTCCACGATCGCTGTTGTGGGGGCGGATTCTCATTGGGATTGTCTCGGCGATTGTCTGGGTGGTCATGTATCGGGCTGCCAGCGAGAGCGACGAGTGGCAATGGACGAAACCGTTGATTGTGGTGGGAGTGCCGGTGGCGTTTGGGCTGGTGTACTATTACGGTGTGCATTATTTGGCGCTGCGGGCGAGTGCGGCTCTGCTGTTGATGTTGGCGAAATTGATGGTAGACGCCGCCGATTTGAGTGTCTCGCCGTTGCGACTGTTCATTACGGTGTTGGCGTATTTCTGGGTGATTGCGGCGATCTGGATGACCGTGGCGCCGCATCACATTCGGGACCTGATCGGATGGGCGACAGTGGATGATCGCCGGTGCCGGTATTTATGCTCGTGGGGCCTGGTGTTGGGGGTGGTTTTGGTGTTTCTTGGGATATTCGTTTATTGAAGGGGCGGTTGCACGTATGGGAAAACGATTTCTTTCCCTTTTGTTGGCGGTCATGTGCATGGGATGGGGGTGTAACCAGAGTAAACCGCCAGCATCGTCTGCGACTCCGGCGATCGAGAGGCCGTCGTCCGAGTCATGGCGGGCAGAGTACGAACGGATGTCGGTGGTGGTGAAAATGGGCATGACGGAAGCCGATATCACAAAAGTTTTGGGTGAACCGAACGGGGTTCAAAGCACGGTGGGAGTAACGGGGACGAGTGTGAAATGGTTTTACAATCTGCCCGAGCAACGTCGGTTCAAGGTGCGATTTGACGAGAACGGCAGGGTCGTGATGGCAGAATTGGAAACTTCCATGAAAGTTGCGGGTTAAAAGAAGATATGACCGACGACCAAAAAGGTCTCCAAGACGAGACGATCTCTTCATGTGCGAGAAATGTCACGCTTCACCTGTCACGGGTGGCATTGTGCTGGTTGACACTGGCGTTGGTTGGGCCATGGATGGTGCTGCTGGTGGTGATGTGGCCGCAATGGGGTAAGCAATGCAAAGAGGCATGGGGGATTGGGGAGGCAAAAAACAAGGGATTGATACGTCGTTGCAAACCCGGTCCGTGGGGAGACCTAGAATTCACCCGTATTGCGATTGAGCCTCCCGAAGCTTTTGTCGCGTTGTCATTTGATCCCGACAAAAAAATCCAATGGGTTTTACCCGGATACACTCCGGAGAGCGCTCGAAAATTGTGGAATGATGTTGGACTGACGCCCGCGCAACAAGAAGCCCTGGCCGCTGTTACTCGTTGGGATGCGACAAGCCATCAAGTGATCGTGGCGCCTGAACGGGAGTTCTTGTTGAACTTGGACAGTAATACGCGCGGGCGGTTGTACCCTGTTTTGGGGCAATTCCCTGAAAATCATCTTCAGGCGCATCCATACCGTTTTCGGGCCAATGCGATGGAGGAATGGTTTGCGGATAGCGGGTTGTCGGATCACACCGTTCAGTTGATCAAGAAGATGTTTTATTTCCGTGGTGCGTCCGTGCTGTTTGCCGACGAGGAAACATTGCTGCCCTTGATCAAAACACCGGCAGAACGGCTTCGCGCCATCAAAACCTTGTCGCGCATGTCCACATTGCTGGTGAAACTACGGGTCGCCCCCGACTCGAATCTCGATGAGCTTGTCAACTATTGGGGGCGAGGCCGACGCAGCAAGGACATTCGCCCCTTGTTGAGTTCTCTCCCCAAATTGCCAGAAGGATACCTCGTGGACCTTGTCCATTTGCTCCCATCGTTTGCCCGCAAACGGCTTTACACATATCCAAATCCCGACGCCGATCAGAACAGCGGGCGGGAGGATTGCCACTGGACGACCTTGAATTTCTTCAACGACACGCCGGACAACCGTTTCCTGTCGGTGGATGAAGTCCGGAAGTTTGTCGAGACCGAGTGTTATCCCGTTTTGGGCGAGCCAACATTTGGTGATCTGGTCTTTTTGATCAACAAAGAAGGTGTAGCGCCGCATTCGTGTGTGTATATTGCTGACGACATTGTTTTCACCAAAAACGGCCCCGAACCATATGTGCCATGGATTCTGATGGAACTGAGCGATGTACAAGCGATCTACTACACCGATCCGCCGCTGGAAGTGAAGTTTTTCCGACATAAGAACCTGTGAACCAACCCGTTGAATCCAATCGCCCGCCCCGTATCCTTGTCGTTCGCGGGGGCGCTATCGGTGATTTCATTTTGACGTTGCCCGCCATCGGCGCATTGCGTGGACGCTGGCCCGACGCGCACATCGAGATTCTCGGTTATTCCCATATCATTGAATTGGCCCGCGGCCGATACTACGCGGATGCCGTTCGTTCCATCGAGGCAAGGGCGATGGCAGGTTTTTTTGTGCCCAACGGGCTGTTGGATGCGGCTCTCTCCGCCTATTTTCGCAGCTTTGATCTGGTCGTCTCTTACCTGTTTGATCCTGATCATATCTTTGCCGATAACGTGCGACGATGCGGCGCACGGCAGGTGATCGAAGCGTCCCCCCGTCCTCACTCGGCGCATGCAGCCGAACACTACTGCAAACCGCTGGAAACACTCGCCATTTATGTCGAAACAGCCGTACCGCGCTTGTTTTTGACCGAGGAAGACCGTGCCGCGGCGGGCCGATGGCTGGGGAACCGCGGCACGGAACCGCTGGTGGCGGTGCATCCGGGTAGTGGCAGCGACCGCAAAAATTGGCCGGCGGAGAAATTTGCCGTCGTCGCCCGCTGGCTTGTGGAGAAAAGAGGCGCCCAATTGCTGGTAGTGCAAGGCGAGGCCGACACAACAGTGGTCGGCGAGTTTTTACGCCTGATCAAGCCGCAAACGGCACGAATCGCTGTCGGCTTGAATCTCGTGGAATTGGCGGCATTGCTGGAACAATGCGTGTTGTTTCTGGGAAACGATTCCGGCATTACCCACATGGCCGCCGCCGTGGGGATCCCGACCATTGCCCTGTTTGGTCCCTTTTCCTTTCCCATCTGGAAACCACGGCCGTGGCGGGCTGAGGTACGGGTGATTGCTTTTGGAGATGAAGATGTGACGCGGGTTTGCCAGGCCGTGAATGAATTGTGGCCGCCACAGAACGTTGTTGACTGAAGTCGTTGCCATGCAAGGCAATTGCCTTGACGATACGTCGTCCTGCCACTAGATTGTCCATGCCGCTGAGGGTAAAAGAACATGCGCGATCGTAAACTGGAGAAGAACATCGCTCGTTTGGAATCCCTTATCGAACGCTGGAAACAATTGAGCCAATATTTGGATCGTGGTTTCCAACAGCAACCGATTGATCCGCAGGACGAGGCCGCATTTTTGGAATTGAAGAGCAACATCGCCCGAGAGTATGAACTGATGATGACGACCCTCGGCCCGATGGCGGACCGTAACGATAAGGTACTACGTCTGTTGAACGAGGCCCCCAGCCTTCAATCGCTACGAGAATTGGAAGAGGGTATGGACAAGAAGGTGGTTAGCGATTGGCACAGCGTGTTCATCGCCATGCAGGCCCTGTTGGGACGACTCAGAGGCCGACAGGCTTCTCTGGCCAATGTCAGTTCGTTGCGAATGGGGATGCTGCGGGTGTTTGGAAATCCATTGATCCTGCTGCTGTTGCTCGTGGCAGCGGGATATGGCGTCTATGCGTTCATGGACGAATGGGTGCCAAGAATAACTCATTTCATGGAGCAAACAAAACAATGAATGTAACAAAACGTGATTTGGTCGTGCGTATCAGCAATGATACGGGACTCATCCAACAAGATGTCATGACTGTGGTCCAAAAGACCTTGGATTATATCACCGAGGCCCTGGTCAACGGTAACAATGTGGAACTGCGCAACTTTGGCGTCTTCGAGGTCAAACTGCGCCGTCCACGTATCGGGCGTAACCCCAACGCGCCCGGCTCCGATGTCCAGATCCCCGCTCGCGCCGTGGTCAAGTTCAAACCCGGTAAGGAAATGCGCGAACAGGTGCTCGCCCTGACCGAGAAGCTTCAGACCCCCAACACCTAAAGACCCACCGCAACCGGCCCCTCCTCACGGGAGCACACTCCGGCGCACTGCCGCGCGCCACCACAAATGAGTACCATGCAACCACTACCCGGTTTTCGTGATTTTTATCCCGAAACACTGGCCGTTCGCCGATACATTTTCGGTAAATGGCGCGAAATGGCCCGCCGCTACGGATTCCGCGAATACGACGGCCCGCCCCTCGAACCGCTGGAACTGTTCACGTTGAAATCCGGCGACGAAATTGTCGGTCAACTTTTCAACTTTGTGGACAAAGGCGAGCGGGCCGTGGCATTGCGCCCCGAAATGACGCCAACCTTGGCCCGCATGGTGGGCGCCCGACAACGCGACTACAAGAAACCACTCAAATGGTTCGCCATCCCGCAACTGTTTCGCTACGAAAAACAACAGCGTGGACGCCTCCGGGAACATTTCCAGTTCAACGCCGACATCCTTGGCGAAGCGGATCCGGCAGCCGACGCCGAACTCGTTGCCTTGGCCATTGATACACTGCGCAGTTTCGGCTTGACCCAGGAGGACTTTGTCGTTCGTGTCTCCGACCGCCGGGCTTGGCAACGATATCTGGAGTCGTTGGGAGTTCCTGCCGACCAGCAGTACGCCGTGTTCCAAGCCGTGGACAAAATGGAACGCGAGCCTCTGGAGAAAACCCGGTCCAAAATCGCTGCCGTTACCCCCAAAGTGGATGACATCCTGGCATTTGCCGACGCGAAGGAGACAAAAGACGAACTCCGCTCCATGTTGAGCGCGCTCGGCGAACTGGCGTCGTTCTGCGAAGTGGACTACAAAATCGTTCGCGGCCTCGCCTATTACACCGGTATCGTCTGGGAGATTCACGACCGCAAAGGCGAACTGCGTGCCATCGCCGGCGGCGGGCGCTACGACAACCTGTTGAAACTGGTCGGCGGCGTGGATATGCCGGCGCTGGGATTCGGAATGGGCGATGTGGTGTTGGGGGAACTGCTCAAGGACCGCCACCTGCTCCCGAAACTGGATTGGCAGCTGGATTGTTACGTGGTCATTGCCGAGGAAACACTGCGCGCCGCCGCGCTGGCATTGATCCATCGGTTGCGCGACGCGGGAATCAGTGTGGATTACGCGTTGACTCCCGCTAAAGTCGGCAAACAATTTCAAAATGCCGCGGCGCTGGGTGCGCGATTCGCGGTGGTGGTCGGCCCTCAGGAATGGTCTGTGGGCGAGGTCAGAGTCAAAAAACTCGCCACGGCCATGGAAACCCCTGTAAAACTCACTGAACTAACAGCCTATTTGAAAACATGAAGAGAACACATCACTGCTCCGAATTGCGCGCTGAGCATGTCGGCGCAAAAGTCAGCCTCTGCGGGTGGGTCCACGTCCGACGAGATCACGGCGGCATCGTTTTCATTGATCTGCGCGACCGCGAAGGACTCACCCAGGTGGTGTTTGATCCCGAACACAACGCCGCCTCGGCCAAACTCTCCCACAACCTCCGATCCGAATACGTGGTACAGGTGGAGGGCGTGGTCCGCAAACGCCCCGCCGGTACCGAAAACCCCAAACTCCCGACGGGCGAAATCGAGGTTCTGGCACATTCCCTGACGATCTTGAATCCAAGCGAGACCCCTCCGTTTCAGATTGACGAAACGGGCGGCAGCCAGGCCGGCGAGGACCTGCGTCTGCAATATCGTTACCTGGACCTTCGACGGCCCGCCATGGCAAAGAACCTGATTTTACGCCACAAAGTGGCAAAAGCCGTGCGGGATTATTTTGACTCACATGGTTTCCTGGAGGTCGAAACACCGATCCTCTTCAAAAGCACCCCGGAAGGCGCGCGCGAGTACCTTGTGCCGTCGCGTGTCAATCCCGGCAAGTTTTACGCCCTCCCACAATCCCCGCAACAGTTCAAACAAATGCTGATGGTGGCAGGCGTGGACCGCTATTTCCAACTCGCCAAGTGTTTCCGCGACGAAGACCTGCGCGCCGACCGTCAACCGGAATTTACCCAGATTGACGTGGAGATGAGTTTCATCACCCGCGAAGACATGTATGCGCTGATCGAAGGACTGTTGGCGCATGTCTGGCAGGTGGCACGAGGCGAAAAACTCCAGACACCATTTCCCCGTATGCCCTTTATCGAGGCCATGGAACGCTTTGGCAGTGACAAGCCCGACACGCGGTTCGGGATCGAATTGGTGGACTTGACCGCGGACTTCGCCCAGAGCCAGTTCAAAGTGTTCCGCGCCGCCGCCGAATCGGGAGGCGTGGTCAAAGCCATCAACGCCAAAGGACTGGCCTGCGTCACACAGGGACAGATTGATTCGCTGACGGAAATGGCAAAAAGTTTCGGCGCCAAGGGGCTTGCCTTCATCAAGGTCGAAGGCGGCCAATGGAAATCGCCCATTGTAAAGTTTTTCAGCGACGCCGAGAAAACGGCATTGACCGGGAAACTGAAGATCGAAGAGGGCGACCTGATTCTATTTGGCGCCGACAAACGAGAGGTCGTCTGGGAAGTGCTGGGACGCATCCGTCTCGCCGTGGCGGACCTTCTGAAGAAAGAAGGCAAACTCCAAATCCGCGACAACCAGTGGAACTTCCTCTGGGTGGTAGATTTCCCCCTGATGACATTCGATCACGAGTCCAACCGCTACGTTTCCTCACACCATCCGTTCACTGCACCGGTGACGGAAGACATCCCGTTGCTGGACAGCGATCCCAAACGAGTGCGTGGCCAGCACTATGACATTGTCCTCAACGGCGTCGAACTGGGCGGCGGCTCCATCCGCATCCATCAGCCCGATGTGCAGAAAAAGGTCTTTGAAGAGGTTCTCCAAATCCCGCCCGAAATTGCGCGGACACGATTCGGTTACATGCTGACCGCCTTCCGTTACGGCGCGCCGCCGCACGGCGGAATCGCGCTCGGATTTGACCGTCTCTGCGCCATCCTCTGCGGCTCCAGCAACATCCGCGACGTTATCGCGTTTCCCAAGACGGCCAAGGCGGTGGACTTGATGACCAACGCCCCGGCGGAAGTCGAACCGAAACAACTCCGCGACCTGCACATCAAACTCGACGTCGAAACCTGACCCGACAACCTACCGGGCTTCGTCGGGGGCGGCCGGTTTGGCCGTCTTAATATTGGTGGTTGGCTTGTTGGTGGAAGTGGCCGATGGCGGGGTTGTGGAAGCCGGTTTGGACGGAACAACGTTGGTCTTCGGAGACGCGGGTTTCTGCGTCGGTTTTGTGGTTTTCGACTCTGCCGGCGCCGTCACAGAGGGCGGCGGAGGCGTGTAGGTCTTTTTCGAGAGAGAAGCATACTTGGCAGGAAGCCCGGCCGGCGCTCCCTCGAGCCAGCGAATGGCCAGCACACTCACGCCGGGACGGAACGATTCGGGAAGAAACCGGTTGACCTGGGTGAGACGCAACTGGGCGGTTTCAATCTTGCCGCTGGTGCGGGAACCGTAGTTGACGCCGAAAAACATCTGGCCGTCCACCAACACAAGTGCTTGGGCGCCGAGTTCGCGAGCTTTCTGAACCAAAAGCGGCATGTGTTGCTCTTCGGGCTGTGCATAAAATGGGCTTTCAATGCGAAGTTCACATACAATGTCATAGGGCACGGGCGGCAGCGAATTGAAGATGGGCAGGTCGTATTTGACGTTGACAATGCTGCCTTCGAGGACGGGCCAGTTCTGTTGTTCACCGACGTAGGGGCGGACGACGGCCGTGGCGCAGCCGAGTGCCAAAGACAGGGGTAATATCAACAGAAAGTTCTTCATGCTCTATACCTCATGGCTGATGTTGCTTTCCTACCACTCACCGATACCGCTACGCATAACACAAGTGAGGACAACTTGTGAAGCGCAAAACTTTCAGCTCCCCAAAGGGATATTACGGAGTGGCGGGGGCGGGCTGGCTTTTGCGACGTGGCCGACGCGCTGGTTTCTCGGTGGTCAGACGGCTGATCACGCCCATTTTGCGGAACTTTTGGTAACGAGCTTCCAGTAGTTCGGAGGTCTTGAGCGATTGAAGTTTTTCCAAGTGTTTGAGAATGCTCCGTTTCACGGCGGCTGCCGTGGTGTCGTAGTCTTTCTGGGCGCCACCCAACGGTTCCGGGATGATCTCGTCCACAACGCCGAGTTCCAAGAGGTCTTTGGCGGTCAGTTTCAGAGCCTGAGCTGCCTGCGGAGCGTTGGCGCGATCCTTCCAGAGAATGGCAGCGCAACCTTCCGGGGAGATGACGGAATAATAGGCGTTTTCAAGGATCAACACGCGGTCGCAGACTCCGATACCGAGGGCGCCACCGCTGCCGCCTTCACCGATGACCACGGCAATTAACGGTGTCTTCAACAGCATCATCTCCCGCAGGTTGACGGCAATGGCTTCGGCAATGTGGCGTTCTTCAGCCCCGATGCCGGGGTAGGCACCGGGGGTGTCAATGATACAGAGGATGGGGAGATCGAATTTCTCGGCCAATTGCATCAGGCGGAGGGCCTTGCGGTAACCTTCGGGATGGGCACAACCGAAGTTTCGCATCAAATTTTCCTTTGTGTCACGGCCTTTTTGTTGGCCGATGACCATAAATCGTTGGCCTTCAATGGTGGCAAATCCTCCGACGATGGCGTGGTCGTCAGCAAACCGTCGGTCTCCGTGCAATTCGATGAAATCGGTGGCGATTCGCTGGAGGTAATCGAGGGTGTATGGCCGCCGGGGATGCCGTGCCAATTGGACCCGTTGCCAGGGGGTGAGTGTGGTGTAGATATGTTTTTTTGTGGCTTCAAGTTTTTCCTCGATAGCCTTGATTTGCGCCGACAGGTCAATTTTCTGTTCTTGCGCCTGTTTGCGCAGCGAATCGAGGGTTTGTTCCAGTTCGACAACCGGTTTTTCAAAATCCAGTGTGAAAATTCTCATGGTTTTTCAATTAATCATGGATGGTAACAGGAGTGCCTGTTGGCAACAACACATACAATTCAGCCACATCGTCGTTGAGCAGGCGAATGCATCCCGCGCTGGACTGCTGGCCGATGGAGTTGGTTTCCCATGTGCCGTGGATGCCGTAACGCGGGATGTCCAGCCCGAGCCAGTGTGTGCCGAGAATGTTTTCGGGATCGCCAAACGGAATGGTCCGCCCGTCCGGGCGATACCAGGGCGGTTTTTCGATGCGGCTCACGATTTTGAATTCTCCCGACGGGGTACGATTGAATTGACCCGTTCCGACCCGATAACGTTTGAAAAATTTTCCGTTGTCGGTGACGGTCAGGGTGTTGGCGGTCTTGCTGATCAGTACGGCGAACTTACCCTGGTAGATCCGGAGACGGTCGCCCACGCGAATCATGTCACTGGTTCGTCCATTGGATTTCTTGATCAATTCAATGGTGGTGCCAAACTTTTTGGCCAGTTTACCGAGGGAATCGCCTTCCACAATGGTGTAGTCCACTTTTTCAGGTGCCGCAGCAGGGGTGAACACAATCTGCGAGTTCAGTTCGCCCAACAAAGTCAACACATTGTCGGGCGCATTGGTGGCGGCAGTCAGTGGCTGGAGTAGGTCGCGGGCATCCGCAAGTTTCCCGGCCGCCTTCAACGCCAGCGCCTGTTGGAGAATCATCGCGGTCGGATCGGGCGCGGGCGGCGCGTTGGTGGCAATGGGAGCGGAAGACGGTTCTATTGTTTTCTCCACGGAAGGGGTGGCTTGGGTGGGGGAACGGTCACAGCCGGTCAGCCAGAGGCAGAATAATATCAGAAAAAGAAGGGCCGATTTCATGTTTGGAGGTCGCGCACCACCAGCGCCATGGAGGGATAACGGCGGTTGACGTCTTTTTCGAGGCATCGCAGGATGACCCTCTCGATGGTGGGAGGGATGTCGGGGAGATAAGCGTGCAACGGTTTGAGGTGGGTATTGAATTGGGTGTATTTTTGTACCATCTCGGCGCGGCTTTCTCCCGTAACCGGTTTCCGCCCACAAAGCATTTCGTATGCGGTGATACCAAAAGAGAAAATATCGGCTCGTTCATCCACCGGTTCGCCAAAAATCTGTTCCGGCGCCAGGTAGGCGAAGGTACCGGAAAGCACCTTCGCCCGTTCGGGTTGAGAAGGGCGGGGAATGGCAAGGTCAAAATCGGTGATTTTGGGTTCCATGTTCCCCGAAAGAAGAACATTTTCCGGTTTAAAATCCATGTGGAGAAAGCCTTTTTCGTGAACATGTGCAAGGCCCATTGCCATGCCAAGTAGAAGCCGACGACGCTCGGTGGCCAGAACCGGGTCGTTACGCAGGATGCGGTCCCGAAGATTACCGCCAGTGGCGTATTCTAACAGCGCGAACCGTTGACCATCGTGTTTTCCATACTGGAAAAGACGGATAACATTGGGATGATTGAGCCGGTTGAGCACTTCACAGCCCCAGCGGAAACGACGACTGGAACGCCAACTGAAACGAAGATGCGACAAAAGCACCCGCAACACAAACTGGTGCCCATTGGAATCGCAAACAAGATAAATATCGGCCATCCCACCGTGAAGCAGACGCTCCAAAACGGTGTAACCGGCAAACGTTGTTCCGTTGGCTAGCATATCGTTGCGGCAACGGTAACCAACCCCCCTTCGTTTTGCAACGCTAATGCTTGCCACCATAATTAGCAAAACTGAGATGGATCCCTTTGACTCAAACTCATCCGGAAACCCTCCTGAAGGTTATCATGGCACAAACCAGATGAACGATGCCTGTAAAGATGTCCCCACGGTATTCGTGACGCACCACGAGGTGGCGAAACCATTGCAGCCACGCATTCGTCCGCTCGATGATCCAACGC